>Ga0325405_1002017_pt1 | contig 20924 bp, 6 predicted proteins | sample PopdelMetagenome_21_FD_205663 | JGI IMG/M metagenome (GOLD analysis project Ga0325405, IMG submission 205663) | Populus deltoides microbial communities from Bellville, Georgia, United States - Xylem-Control-R2 | ecosystem: Host-associated > Plants > Phyllosphere > Stem > Wood/Secondary xylem...
TGTAAAATAAATAAAAATAAATTTATATAAATAAAAAACAAGTTATTTTAGTTTCAACAAAAACTAATATTTAAAACCTAATCATATAGGTATAGAATAAAAAGTAAAAGTTATTTAACTCAAATCCTATTTATTTTTTAGGTTTCAAAAGAGTTTTTTAAAAAATTTTAATATTTATTTATTTATTTTAAATTAATATTTTCAAGAGTTTTTTAAAAAATTTTAATTTTTATTTATTTATTTTAAATTAATATTTTCTTATGATGTTTTCATATCATTTTGATATGCTGATATTAAAAATAACTTTTAAAAATAAAAAAAAATATTATTTTAATATATTTCTAGATAAAAAATATTTTAAAAAACAACCACACTTCCAATTACACTTTAACCAAATTTTTTCTTTGTGGCAGGAAAAACACAAAAACTATCTTAATACTGAATGGTCTAAGATGCTCTCTTTTCTTCCTTTTCTTTTTCTTTTTTTGATAAAGAAGATGATCAAATTTAAATCATGCTATACACCAATTTCCTTACGAACACTTGGAAGAACTTGCTATAGTAATTCCGATTACGATACTGAGAATCACTAAAGCTGTGAAGCAGTCAAGGGCCACGCCTTGCACAACGTAGAAAGGTAATAAGGTATACATACATAAACTCATGCATTAGAAATTCAAAGGAGTCCAAAGCTCCCAAGTTATCACAACCAGAAGTGTAAATGTAGTCCAGACGCAGAGGCATGGAATGGAAGTCACTACCGTACCAACCATTTAAGAATCATTCATGCTTTGGAAGGTGAACATCTAAGCATTTTAATGGCCTGATCAACCGTATCCTTACTAAATCAGTGGTACAGCAACTTTTTCTGCCGCTTAGAAGCCTTAATGCTAAAACTAGCCGTGAGGCCTCCCCAACTGCGTGCCTATATCAACATCATGATGAAATTTGCCCTCAGGAGCCAAAGAACCATGCTCCCCCGCCCATCACGTCTGTGGAGAAACAAAACATAAAAAACAAAGTCTGCGAGCTTTGAATACAGATGTCTCGAATTCAGGTGTCGTCGACTTGTGAGTGGAAAACAAAGCTTGGGAATGTAGTGGTGATGTCCCTGCTCAAGGAAATAAAGAAAGCGAGTCATAAATCGCCACTAGCATGAGGTTCGACATGGAAATACTTGCCTAACCAGTTACATTTTATAGCCCATCAATGGTTAGGAATGTCCGAAAATTCTTTGGTTGACAAGAAAATCCCATAGCATTAAGTAACATCTAGCGAGAAAGGGAAGTAGGTATGCGTATTCTGAACTCACTTGAGGTATTGAAGGGTCATATTCTTCAGAAGGGATGGATGGCGTAAAACAAGGCTTCTCCACTCTTCTTTGTCAATCTTCCCATCATGTTTTGTATCAGCTTCCTCAAAGGTCTGAAATAAGACTCCAGAATTCAGAATCCGAAAATTTTCCACTAAACACTAGCAAGCAAACAAAATAATTTTGAAAGCTTTCAAGAACTGATTTATCAGGCAAGAAGGAAAAAAAATCAACTAATCTGAGGGAGCACCTTGTCAATTATACTTTCTATAACATCATCTGAAAGGTTCATACCAGATTCAGCAAGAGTAGCCACTACCATTTGCTTCACCTGTACATCAACAAGTTGATAAGGTCTTAACTCACCAATAAAATAAATAAATAAACAACTAAAAGTTGTTCAAGAATCAAATAACCTAAAGTTAACCATTAAACAATGAAATTTACCTCCTGTCTTTCAATAAAACCTTGCTGCTTTAGATCGTAAAGTTGGAAAGAAACTGCAATGGCACATAACACATTAACATAAATAGAGCACCAGGTATGAATGCCTGGAAAATTAAAAGTGGTATTTTGAAATTTTTCGTCCTAATTACACGCTAAAACATATCAAATCTTTAAGCACAAACAGTATGCCAATTAGTTAATGTATGACGTACGCTCAAAACAATTATGATCATACATGAGCGACAAAAGAAAAGAAGGGTTATGATAAGGAAATACTCAATCTCGGACATACACGCAATCTTATCATCAATAGGGGCGTTTGGATGAAAAACAGAGAGGGCACGGGCAAACTCTTCAAAACCTAGTATCCCATTATGTTTTGTATCAAACAAGTCAAATACCTGCAATCAATAAGCAACACAAGACAGTAGCAAACAAAAGATAATTAACAAATGGGTCAAAATACTCTATCAGACAATTCATAGGATACAATTGAAAGTAGGTTTTGGCAATGACAAGAGAGAAGTACCCTATCAGCAAACAAACTCTCCTTTTTGTTTGTCTTGAACAACGCCAATTGAAACTCCTCCTGTAATAGGAAATTAGAGAAAAATTCATGTAAGCATTTTCAAATAAATTATAAGAAAGTAGTATTTACATGAAGAAAATGAAACCTGGCATTGTAAGATGAAGTATTAGTTCATATTAAGACAGAAACACAGAGCAAGCTTATGCGTAAAATAAAAATTTTGTATCACCAACTTGAAGAATAAACAAACCTTATTGATCAATCCATCATCAATCACAGCGCTACTGATCTTCTTAAAGAGCTCATATAATGCCTCTATTTCACTTACACTGACTGCATCCAATGTTAGCAAGAACACAACTGTCAATTGAATTATCACTAAGGGTAAAGATATTATGTTCATTATGAAACAAGCTGTAGTATCCTTTTCATTGGAAAATATAAAAGAGCCATCACAATGAGCAAACATCTTCACAACATAAATGAGACCAAAGGCGAAAGGTATTTACTATGTTCATCATAAGATAACCTTTATCGCAAAACTTTCACAATCAAAATCAAAAAGTCAAAGTTTAAGACAAATAGTGCAAAACCACTTAGTAAGACATATTGCATAAAATCTAAGCATTCTCTGTTTACTAAAGATACAAAGAATAAGAAGCGGAGGAAACCCATTAGCAGCATCAAATAAAAAATAAAAAATGTAATCACAAAGATTGGACCAGTGCGTACAGACTGTCTCCCTTGCAAGAAGCTCGGGATCTTCAAGGCCTCTTGATTGTTTGTATAAATCAAGATCACAACACCGCAGGAGGGAGGTGATGAGTCCCTCTACACACCGCAACATGATAAATCGTACGCATCAAAACACTCCATACCTGTGAAACAGGGAAATGAGTAAGGTACTCTACACCTAACTTTATGTGAAGATAGAAACAACATCAAGGCAATCAATAACCTTTTCACCATTTCCTGCTTCTGCTAGCCAATCCCACAATTTAAGTTCAGCAAAGAACTTGAGCTCTCAAGAGTATACCTGTTTTTAGAAATAAATTCAATATATCTATCCCTTCTTGATTAATAAAGAAGCATTCAATCAAGAAGAGGAAATGTAGAAAATGAAAAAAGGGATAGACATAGGCCCCCGGTTTGGTAAGAAATGACAATAACATGGGTCAGTAGGTTATGGAAAAGGGAAAAGAGAAGTAACTAAAATTAGAGAAGGTGGAAAATATTTTAATCTCTGTGGCACGGGTGCATGGAAGCATATTACGTATTAAGTTATGAACATCATGTCAACCAATGAGTCATACAATATATAGATTTCTTTTACCTATTCTCATTTTTCAGAAAAAAAACAGAAAGCCATCCCAGGATTTGTGTTTCTGCAACAGGTGAAAGCAACTGTAGACCCAAGATATAGAAGGGGGGGGGATTAACAAAAGTAACTGGTGTCCGTACCAGAACTATAGATCCGCCACACAAGCCATATAATAAAAACCAAAGATGGTCAAACTGTCCAACTAAATAAATGCAGCCAATTTTCCAATGGCCCCTAGTGACTCAACAAGTGTCCAAAACAATTACATACTTGGCAATTGAAAAATTAGAGCAGCCTTTCTGGTAGAAGTAGAAAGGGGGAGAAGAAAACCATTTGGATGCTCTTCCACAAGGAGGTCCTATGGTGTGGTTGGTGCACCACTGAAAAGAAAATAGGCAAGTTTGGGTTCTTGGTGCAGATGGATGCTGTGGAAAATGAGGAAGAGCTACTTGTATTGTTTGTGGAGGCTCTTTTGCAAAGGTCCTATGACACCTATGAATAAAACAAATGCAAGGCTTGCTATTACAGAACCTAGATATCGCAACTCAAAACACAGAGTAGCAAGGGGGGTCAAAAAAACTCAAAGTTCGAGTAAAACTCAGTTAGTAGGTTCATCTGTTTTGATTGAATTTGAGAGCATCCAACTTAAGCCATTCAAAGACCAGCTAGTGATACAATGAACTGTAAGCAGAATGGTTTTAACCTCCATGATGAAGCATCTAGAATGCTCTCTAGCAGGGCTACAAGCCCACGAACCTGAGCAGGCATCAACATGTATTGTGCCAGACCAGCATCAGGTACTCACAAAATGCTAGGCCACAAACACTTTCTGATGCCGCATCTCCAACAATCACCACTCTTGGGTATTGTCACTAGTCGCCTGTTATATCCTCACAAAATGAAAGGCAATGTCTAGCACTGTTTTCCCAGTTCTATTGTTGCATTGTTATTTGCTTGCATTATCTCAAGATTCAATCACAGAGAAATGATAAAATTTTAAGCTTTACATTGAATTGGATAAATATCCTGTTTATGGTCAATAATTCAATACCGTGAATAACAATATTTAAGCTGTAAAATCTCCTCGTCATTGAAAATAGAAAAGTATAATCCAAAAAACCGATTCCTGACACAATCATCAAATTTCTTATTTCACCTTGTATTCATCATTAAATCCAATCTGAATTATAAAACTGTAGCCTTCCATATAGAAGAACATCCAGCAGGAAGACAATGCAGGAAATCTATGAAATGTCAAACATCATCAACAAAACAATCTGACTAGCCACGTGATCTACCTTGCCTTATTAGTATGCTACTGTTAAGCACACATATGTCATCCCCCATTGAAGTTGGCATGATTGGCCTCACTAAAAAAAACTAAATAGAATATAATTCAACCTAGATTAGAATTCCAAAACCAAACCAACACATAGAAATCACCGATCCTGATGTCTCAAAAACAAAAATTACAAATGATATAACAGCACGATAGATCCAATGAACACTTTAAATATTCAAAAAAGAATCATAATAACATCAAACACCTAACATAAAAGCAGCTCAACGATCTGTTTGGATGCTGAGAAAACGCAGGAAAAATCGGGAAAAAGAAAGATAAGAGAGATGGAGATGGTGTTTTTGCAGGATGCCACGATTTGCTAGAGAAACAAACAGATAATAAGAAGAAGAAGGTCTCACCTTACGAAAAGGATGGATAGTATCGTAGAGAGTTTATGACTCGGAAAACCTGTGCGACTGCTCCTCGTACAGATTTTTTTGATTAAAGTTACAGTAAAATTGGAATATTAGAGTTGGAGAGGGGGGGGGGGGGATTTAGAATAAAGGGACAGAGAAATCTGAAATTAGATTCAATTATTAAAATCAGCAAAAAAACAATTTCTTTTGGGTTGTACAATTCAAGTTATAGCACCCATGATTGTGATTGAATTTCGTCTTGCTAATCATGACTAAGACCGTGACTGCTCCATCCATGGCGTTATACTTCTTTTTTTTTTTCTTTCGAGAAATTGAAATATAGGTGGTAAGCTACCAACTTAATAAATAAATAAAAACTTATGTTTGGTTAATTTAATAATATAATTATAAAAAAAACAATAACAATGACCCATAAAAAAATAAATGATTATTAATATTATAAAAAGATATTATCTAAATATTCTTGAAAAATCTTGTTATATGATAATAAAATAAAAATTAAATGAGAATAAGATAACTTACAAAAAAAAATTGAAAAAAACATGAAGTTTAATTATTAACAAATTAAATACTGAAAAACAAACTGGAAATTTTTTTAAAAATAGGATAGAAAAATCTAACTCGAGTTAGCATGCTAAATCTATGATCCAATATTTAGGCTAGGATAACTATGTTCAAAAGAAACTAGATAAAATATTGGAGGTTTACTTACAGTTTTAAAACTTGGACCGGCCCGGCGGGTCGACCCGAGACCCGGCCGACCCGGGCTTGGAACCAGTCCTGGTATAGGTAAAAACCTGCTTGGAAGATGGCCCGGTGAAACCTGGTCAACTTAGCGGGTCGACCCGGGACCCGTGCCACCCGGTCAAACCTGGCTGAAGAATTTAAAGTATCATCGTTTGGGGACACAAACGATGAAGAATAACGATGCAGAATTGGGGACACAAACTCACAGAGCAAAACCTAATTAACGAAAGACTAATTTCAATTGTTGAGGAGTAGAGGAGTAGAAGAACTCTTGACCACTGTTGTTTCTCAAAAACCCATTTCAATACACACACAAATATACACATACAACTCAAGAGCAAGAGCATATCGCTTTGTGAGACCGGAGCACCGTGATGAGTTCATGGAAATGAATTTTGCTGATGGGTTGTCCTTCACGGACCCATTGATTAAGAAACATAGCGGTGGTGATCCTTTGATCTGTGACTGACGATTCTGTTGTACAGCTCGTTCATTGCATCTGTACATGGCTATTTTGTTCTTCCAGTTGGGGTTGTTGTCAAGCATGAAAGAAGAATCACTTATGAATGGTTGTCTTCGATTACCCATTACAGTGTTATTCATGATTCTGTGTAGTGGTTGATGGAACAAATTTCATCGTCTTTAAGACTAATATTACAGAGATGTTTGCGCCTAGTTTTTAATGAATTAATTACTATTATTATTATTATTAAAGTGGTAATGTAATGTTACACTTTGGTCCAAAAAGTGAAAGGGGCATGACATTTATATTATAAATTAGTTCTTTTAATTTGCAAAATAAAAAGAATAGTTTCTTTTTAGTTTTAAAACTAATTAATTACTCCTAAAATTCATTTTATGTTGGTTTTTAATTTATTTATTTTTTAAATGGTAAATAATATAGAAAGATTGCCCATAAGTAAATTAAAAAAAAATATTAAATTGAGACACGAGTCAATAAATTAATTCATTAGTTTTTAAAATTACAGAAACTGTTCATTTATTTTGTAAAATTAGAGGAATCTCAATGTTAATGTAAAAACAATAATGTTTATGAAAAATTAGGTGTTTTATATATGTGTTTTTTTTTGGTTGACTCATCTGACTCATGACTCGATCACTAGACCGGGTCAATGACCGGGTCGGATTTCAAAACCATGGGTTTACTCCTAAGCAAACTAAATAATGAAAGACAAAACTGGAAAAAATCAATTAAAAAAACATTAAGAAAAAAAACTCGAGTTAACCTAGGTTAACTCGACTAACCTATGATCCAAGGTATGAAATCAGGATAATACCATAGAAAAGAAAGTAAAAAAATCACGAAACTCAAGGCTCAAATAACCTAATGTTGAAGGATGAAAATAAAAAAACTATTAAATTTTAAAACAAATGACATAAAAAACCGAAGTCAAATTGAACTAACTTTCAAAAGCTGTGACTTAAGTCATGAGACTGTGATAACCCTATCAAAATCAAACATGAAAAAAATCATGAAGCAAAATTCTCAATCATCCAAAAGTTTAAAATTAAAAAACCAAAACAAATATTAATCAAAAGAATGAGGACCAAATCTGATATAAAAATTAAATGAAATGAAATAATGAGGGATGAAATTAAAAAATAAAACAAATCAAGAAAAGAAAAAAATAGCAATCAAAAGAAAAAAAAACCAAATATTGTATAATAATTAAATGAAATAGGGATGAAATTAAAAAATAAAATAAATCAAGAAAATGATTAAAAAATAGTTATCAAAGAGTTAGGCCCAAATTGGATACAAAAACTAAATAAAATCAAATGTTCATGGTCGAGATTGAAAAACAAAATCAACTTCAAAAAACATTAAAAGCAAAACAAATAGCAATCTAAAGAACAACAACTAAAGTTGATACAAATACAAACCGACACAAAACATTTAATTTTTGGAAGGGCATTCTTCAAAAATAGAGATAATGAGAGAGAAAAGAGGGAGGAGAAAAAAAAAACTCCACCAGAACCTAACTACAATACCGCCATGTACACGTGTTTAACTACCGTATAGAGAACATCGAGATGCTTTCAACTACATCATGGATGATAGAGTTTGCCCATCGCGGGCATCTCCTACTAGTTGGCGTGTCCATTGCACGCGTCAACTGTTTTTTTTTTAAATAATATTTTATATTTATTAAAATATCAAATTACCCTTTAATCGGCTTGGTTATAACTAAAAAAACTACAATGAAAATACAAAAAAATCCTTGAATACCAAACCAAAAGGCTTTGCTTATAAAGGTAATTTAGTAATTTTATTGTGCTTAGAAAAATAAAAAGTCAAAAAAGATCTTAGACCTAAGTTAAATAATATTTGCATTTGAGAGTAACCTAGTAATTCTACTGTGCTCCAAAAAGTTAAAAAAATCGATTTGCTCCTGATCAATCTGGTAATGATTATTGGATCCTAATAAAAAAATCATATTACCCTTATAATAAGGTTGTTGTTTTTTTAATGGAAAAAAAAGTCATTTCACTATTCTAATCCACTTTAAAACGTGTCTTTGTCCACAATGAAAGAGTGAGCTTTTTTATTTTTTTTCTTAATAAAAATAAAAGAAGAGAGACAATAGTTTATTTTAAAAAAATAGTTTTGATTTTTTGTATAAATGTAAGGTTATGTTTGGTTAGTGTAAATCCAGGTCTAAAATTGATGAAACAATATAATGTACATCATAATAAATCGAATAAATTTCAACAGGAGAAAATATCATTAAAAAAAATTGTGAATTGGACAAAAATCCTTAGAGAAAAATATAATAGAACTCGAAGTAAATGAATGTATAAGTTTACACATGAATAATATTGAGTGTCATTGTAAACCTCATGTTTAATTGAGTAATTTTTATCTGAGAATGGTGAAAATTCCTAGAAAATTTTTACTATGATTAGGGAAGAGGATCCCTAATAAATTAGTTTTCTTTAAAAAAATATGTTGATGAATTAAGCAATTAAGCAGTACACAAAAGTACCAGTTGCCTGGTAATTTTTGAAAATAAAATAAAATAATACATGGGCAATTAGTAATGGTATTTTCATAAATATGTAAAAAAAAACTTCCTTCATTTCCTCTATATGAAACCGATGCCACTATTAAAGAGGAAGAACATGGTTTCCTCTAATTTTTCTTCAAAGATTGTGATTTATTCTTCTAAAAGAGTGGGCATGGAGATGAGTGATTTTTAGAAGGGAAAAACAAATTCAAGATGGTAATCTAGAGAAAGAACGAGTTTGGGAGTGGAAAAATTAGAGAGAGTAAGCTTGAATTTTGAAGAAAAGGAGAAAAATTTGCAAGAACTCACTTGATTAAGTTCAATTATCTAAGGTAGGGAACAAACCCTCAATAAAATTACACTTTTACTTGTGTTTTGATAAAGGGGGAAGAAATCCTTAAATTTTAAATTCTTTAGGTTTATATGATTTTAGCGAGAATGATTGTTTTTAATGAATTGATTTATTTGTGTGATAATAGTTAAAACAACAACAAATTAAAGGAAAACATTTGAATGAAAACAATCGGTTGCTGGCTTACTTTAGGTTGACCATGTGAGGGTATTGGGAGAGATATAAACTTGTTTTAATTTTATGATATTAGGTGTTTAGAAATTGATATGAAAGCCTAAGATATTGTTATTAGGGTAGAGTTGTGCTTGGGTGTATGAATTACATGTATGGAAGTTAAGAAATTTATTCAAATTATATGATAAATTGTTAAGTTAGATTTGTGTTGTGTTTTGGTATTTTTGGTATGGAAATTGACATGCATGAAAAATAAATTGAGGAGGTTATGACAAAATTACTAGTTTTGTTAAAATTAGCCAAAATATTAGTTTAGAGAATTGTGTGAAATTTGAGAAGTTGATATTGATTGTTAGTTAAATTGTGTTGTTTGAATGTTTTTGCATACTTGGTGATGATTATAAATGAGAATTAAATTGTATTGGTAATAAAGGAATTAGACGTGAATAAGCAAAATTGAAAAAAAAAAACATGAATACTTTGTCCTTAGTGTGGTAGGCGAAAAGACTAGAAAATTGGAAGGAATTAGATTAATTAAACATGTAATGTGGTGCGTTAGTTGATGAATTGGGAGTTTGAGTAGTTGTTTAAAACATGGAAAATAAAATTCTCATGGGTGATAGGCTATATAACTAAGTTAGAGATTTTTTCTTTCAATTTGTTATGGAATTGTTCAATTGAGTCTTTATTTTGAATTTTATGTTGAGACTTATGTTACAATAATATTATGGAAGTAATGTGTTGATAAAACTATGGAAATATAAAATACTAGATAAATTGCATGGAAATCATATGATTGAACATAATAATGGAAATGTGGAATGATAGGGCAAATTATATTGACATTAATGTTTCAAGTGGATATTTGTGTTTGGAATAAGGATGGAGTGGTTTTGAGTTCAATTATAATTCATGTAGATAGATTGTTTTAGCAATGAGTTTCGTGACTAGATGAATAAGAGGAAAATTACATAAATTTAATAAAAATATGTGGAATAAATAATTTAAAAAATATTAAAAATATATATTTGAAAATGGAATTGAAAGGTTGTAAATCGGTTTGTCTTAAATTTTGTTATATATAGGTGAAAACTATAATTGTGAAGATGGAGAATTTAGAATATTTGAATTGATGGTGTAGTTTTTGTGATAATTGATGACATGTGAGTTTAGTTTATTGAGATTGAGGTGAAATCATGATTATTGTATAATTGAATATTTGTGGCCATGTTTTTGGAAAAATATAGGAATGTTGAATCATAACTTTGATGTAGTTGAGATTTTTTTTGCTAAAAATTTAGTTAATTTGTGTTTGAGAATTGATGAATTAAGAAACAATTGAAGACATTCAATCATCCAGATGGTTTTTAAAAAGAGAATTTTAGAGAATCCCAAATAAATAACCCAATCGATCACAATGGTGGAAAATCAGTATGTTAATTATAATAGACCGTAACCATATAAAATCCATATGTGAAATGTATTCGATCGCAATGGTGAAAATTCCATATGTGAAATGTAATCAACCATAATGTTGAAAATCCATATGTGAATTGAAATCAACTACAATAGTGGACCTTTTAATAAATAATATAAAATTAAGTCAGTTATTTGGACAGGGGCAATAAAACTTAAATAAGTTTGCCATTTGGACGAGGATTATAAAATGAAATAAAGCCAACTCTTTAGACGAGAGCTATAAAATTTAAATAAGTTAGTTGTTTTGATGAGGATTATAAAATGAAATGAAGCTAGTTATTTAAACGAGAGCTATAAACTAAAACCAAGTCAACCATTTGGATGTGGACTATTAATTAAAACAAAATGTGTTAGCAACATGACTCTATGGATTTGAAAAAGTATTTATCCAATTGTATGAAGAGGGGTTGTGGATCTTAAAAAAATTAAGTGAACATTTATTTTAAATTGATGGGTAATATTAATGTGCCAAAGGTGGCATGAAATTGTTTTAAATCGACAAATGACAATCCAAAGTTAAGAATAACATAATATTTGTTTTGAAATGATTAATAGTATTAAGGACCTAAAGATGATGAAATACTCGTATTAAACGAAATAAATAGGAATAGAGCATATTGAAATTGAAAGATTGAAGTTGATATTGATGAGTTAAAAATAACATAATAGCGTTGAGACAAACTAACAAAATTAGTTGGTCGAAAATGATAAAATAAACAATAAAATAAATGAATATAAAAAATGAGCCGAGGTAATATCCATGAATGTTAAAGGCGCTAAATGAATTGATGAGCCCATAATTAAACTAAGTCCAACTTTATACAATGTTATCGATTTCTTTATAAATAATTATGTCTTAGCTCCATATGTAGAATCTTTATGATAATTTGCTTATTAGTATTGAATGAGAATAGAATATAATTTTTTTTCATTTTTTTATTATATTATTTTATATAATGTTTTCAAATTTAATGTTCTTTTTTTTATTTGTACAAAGATAATTGATTTATGATTTTTTGTTTATATAAAGCTTGTTTTCATGATCAAAAGAGTTTTTATTTTAAAAAATAATTCTAAAAAAAACAAGTTTTGTTAAAAGTTAAAAAATCATGAATAAGAAAATTTGTTTTTTTAATTAAAAACATAAGTCTTTTCTTTTCCTTTTATTTTAAATTGATATAGTTTCTTTAAACTTTTGTTTATTATTGTTGGTTTTATTCAGTGAAGTATAATGCTATTAAAAAATAAATTGTTGAAAAAAATTACGAATAAAAAAAATAATTTAGATAAAAAATAAATTTATTTTCAAAAATTTATTTGTTATCTTTCATACAAATATCTATTTCTATAATCGTTTAGTTGGTTAAAAAATAGATTCTACAAAATAATGTTATTAAACTTGATTAGAGCCTTGACCTAGATTATGGATTGAGTGAGTTTATCTGGTTTGATTAGGTCAATAAAAAACATTATCTTTTTATTTTTTTTATAAAAATTATTAAATCATTTTTTAAAAATAGTTTTTCAAAAACATTTTAAATTAAGTTTTTATCAAATCGGCATAATATGTGCACTTGTTAAGTCATCATGATGACACTTGGACCGCTACCATGAGGTTTGCTTTGTGTGTTTGAGATTTTAGTAGCAGTGGCGGTTCAAAATACTTTTCGCTTAGAAATGCATCAAAATAAAGCTTTTTTTATTTCTTAAAAATTATTTTTGATATCAATATATCAAAACGATCCGAAAATATAATTTTTTTTCTCATTTTAAGCAAAAAAAAATCAAATTTTAAGGGAATGCAGTTTGCACCGCTTTCCCAAACAATCTAGTGATCAAATTGACTAAGGGTATGTGACAACGGTTACTTTTCAAAATGTTTTTCATTTCAAAACACATTAAAATAATATTTTTTTGTTTTTTAAAAATTATTTTTATATCAGCACATTAAAATAATCTGAAAATATATAAAAAAATATTAATTTGAAAAAAAAAAAATAAAAATTTTTAAATTTCTTAAAACACTTCTAAAATGCAATGCTAAACCCACCTTAATCTCCACCATGACTCAACAAGCTTACTATATTTAATAACATTAACAGCTTCCCACAAAATTAAAAATCAACCACGCGAAGAGTTGTAAGGCCTGATATTACAATTTAATTGCATATTTGAAATTAAGTTTTATTTTTAAATTAATTTTATGGAATATTTTAATATACTAATATTAAGAATAGATTAAAAAAATATTATTTTAATTAACAAATACTTTAAAAAATAATATTTATTATACTCTTGAATAGGCTGGGTTCTGAATCCATAATGGCCCAGTAAAGTGCTCGGTTGGGTTGGTTCCTGTGTTTTCACCCTTTTAGGTTTTTTCTATTTATATATATTTGAAATCAAATCGTAAAGATCAAAACAAAGGAAACGAAAAAACGACGAGAATAGTAAGCGAGGAGAGCAATTTTATCAATCAATCAATCCAAAAAATCGGTAGGCTGCAAATTGAATTTCGATGGGGAAGAGAAAAGAGCGCCGCCTTGCTGCTGTGAGTAACGCCGGCCGTCGCATCAAGCTCGATCTCTTCGCGGAACCCTCTGGTAGACACTTCCCATGTATTGGTTGCTTTATCTGAAATTTGTAACGATTGCGTGATTGGTACGGTTTTTCCCTATTTGAACGGGAAATATAAAGACTCCAAACTAATGGAGCTCTTGAAATCTTTTTAGTGAATTTTATAATTATAATTTTGGTATGGGAAAATGGGAAATAAATTAGAACTAAGTTATTTTTTGCTATGCTAATTTATAATTTTTGATAACTTGTTGATGTTCTTGTATTTGTTCTGAATGACACCACGGATAATAATTCTTTGTTCTTTCATGCTCTTTTTATTTATTTATTTGGAATTAATGGTAGTACACTAGTTGAATCATTTCTATTTTATTAAGTACACGGATTTTTTTCTAACTTTACAACCATTTTTCTAAACTTGGTAGGAGATTTGGGTGGCTCCTCTGTAAATAACGGAGTTGGAGGGGATATAGATCCGTCACAACGTGCTGAATTACCCAATTCACCATCATCTTCAGGTGGGTTCCATCAGTTTTCTTCAAAAGGATTATGTAGAGAGGGCATGAGTTTTGGTGGCATATTATGTTGTTTGCTTCCAAGTATTGTTTTCAGAATTTAGAGTGGCTGTGGTTCTGGGAATATCGATATCACATCAGGTCGGGCCCTGCCACTGTGAATTTTTGAATCACTTCCATTGTGTATCCGCTATTTCACATCATCAAAGCGTTTTGGAGATTACGTCTGGAATATTTTGCTATCGGTTCGTATGTTTCTGGCTTTTTATTTTTTCTTTACGCCTCCACTGACATTTTGTTTCATGTGTAACAGGTGGCTATCATCAAAATGCTTTCTTGGCATTTTTTGTCACATTCACTAAATCATTCTCTTTATGTTTTTTTTTTTTGTTTGTGGCCAGTAGCCTGGTTTTGCATGAATATCATTGCCTTTGTTTGTTTAAGTTCTGATAAATTTGTTGTTGCTTATTAGATAATATTTTGGCTTTAAAGTATCTAATATTTGTAGTATCTTCTCGTCAGGTCAACAGCCACAGAACCCTCTTCTGTTACTTGGGCAATATAGTGATGATGATTTAGATGAGGAATCAAGTAAAAGCCCTGACATTTCTATTGCAGTGAATTCCCCAGCTGACCATAATGACCAGGTAATTTAAGGGTTCTACAACATAGTTGGCCTGAGCGAGGTAGAGTGTAATTGTTTACATTTTTCAAAAGCTGGTTTGAATTTGGTTTTAAGTCACCTAGAATCCTTTTCAGTATTATCTGATTTTACTGTAAAACCTTTAAAATCACCATCCAAACTACAGTTAATATGGAAGGGATGACTTATCATTGATTGTTCATAATTTTTTTTGTTTAAATTGCACTCAAAATTTAGGCAGCTCATGCCTATTAGTAAAGTGGAGGTCTTTTATCCAAGCTACAACTGTGTTTCTAAACATTAAGTTTTTTTTCTAATTTCCCCTGGACTTCCTCAAGAATAAACTCTGGTTTCATTCTCACGTCCAAGCTATTGTGTACTTTAGTCTCGACTATTATGGTCTGTGTTGTTCTGGTTCTTTTTCAACACTGCATGTTCAAGTGATATTATACTACTAAAAGAACTTTGTTTACACTTTCCTTTCCTTACAACACGCCACACAAACATTGAGGAAGTGTGTGCTTGTACCTATATATTAAATATTCATGTTCTCTCAGTTTACCTGCTTTGCTCAAAGCACTTAGCCTTTGCAGGAGGCACCTATTGGTGAAGGAAAAGGTGGAAATTCCAATGCTCTTGAAGATCTCACCGCACAGGAGGTTGATCAACAGGACATGAGGAGAGATTCTATGTCAGTTGATGTTTTAGAGGGCCTGGAAGGTGGTGATTCTAGGGAAAGCGATGCTACTGCCTCAGCTGATACATTGAAAGAAAAGGATTCGTTGGAGAAAATCTCTATCACTGGAATTTCTAATGCACAGGCTATTGGAGATGTGAGTTCAGGCTGGAGGATGGTAGTGCATGAAGAGAGTAATCAGTACTATTACTGGAATACTGAAACTGGTGAAACTTCCTGGGAAATACCGGCTGTTTTGGCTCAGCAAAATCAGTTGACCTCTGATCAGAATGCATGTGCTGCTGAATATATGGAAACTGCTCACGTGGGTGCAAATTTGTCTACTTCAACTTTAGCTGCTGGATTGGATAATTCTTTACCTGCATTATTAGTAGAGGGTTCAGTAGGTAATGATTTGATTCCTCAAAGCACAGAAGTGTATGGAAATGAGCCACAGATGAATGACTGGGTTGAAGGATACAGAAATGAATATGTGAAAGATAAAAATTGGGATGCTGAAGCTCATCAGGGGGAGACACAGAGTAACTTTGCTGCAATTAATACCTCTTTGGGTGATGTGAGTTCAGTAGTTTCGGAGCACATACACGATGCACTAGCTAATGATCATAGAGGAATAGATCTTTCAACTAGTCTCATGAAACAATGTGAGAGTTTGTTGGAGAGACTAGAGTCATTGAAAGGGTAAGGAGTTTATGATCTGCTTTTATTCTTCACTGCCTTGTGCATTTGCTTTTGGCTTTTATAAGGCATTGTTTGTTTGCAAAAGATGGACTTGTAAATTCATTGTGTTCAATTTTTCTTGTCTTGCTAATCCTTAACCTATGTCATTTAGGTATGGGAGTCATCTGCACGGTCAAGACCAGATGCTGAAGTATAATCTAGAAGTAGAGATAAGACTTTCTGATATCAAGTCACTTTCAACTTATGGTTCACCTCTGCATCCGTTTTGGGTCCATTGCGAAAGGCGACTTAAACAATTAGAAGATGTCATTAACAATGAAATTTACCAGCTTGCAGTGTCCGCACAAATGGATGGTGATGTTGAAACTACTGCTGATGATTCTTTTAAAGAAAAGGAAAAATCTCAAGAAAATATGGGTGAAGAATCTGAAGCAGATGCACATGAGAACAGTACAAAATCTGAAGTTTCACCTGTTTCTACTAGCATTGAGAATGATTCACATGATAAAGGTGACTATGGAAGTATCCATTCTAGCAATATTCTTGCAGGATCTCCTAGCATGCATTTGGAAGGTGGTGCTCCAGTTAGTGAAGAATTGAATGGGACTATTCATCTGAATGCTGAGTTCCATCCTGCTGAAGATATTGACATGGATGTAGACATGGAAGTTGAAGAGGGAGAGTTTTGTCCTGCAAGCATCACTACTTTTGGAGATGCTTTGAGTGCTGAAGATGTTGGACCGAATGAGAAAATGGTTCAGTCAAATCCACCTGCAGAGCACCTGTCCTTGTCATCAGGGGATACATTGACTGTTCCACCTCCTCCAGATGAGGAATGGATTCCCCCGCCACCACCTGATAATGATCAGGTCCCTCCACCCCCTCCTGATAGTGAACAAGTTCCTCCACCCCCACCAGATGAACCTCCTGAATGCTCATATCCTCCACTTCCATCTTATCCAGAGACAGGCCAACCTCTCCCTTATGCAGAACAATACAACTTAACCTATCCGGACCTCAATTTCCAATACTATGGACACACAGTTGCTGTCCCAAGTTGTAATTTCTATGGAAATACTGATGGAAGTCAGGCTGCTGTGCCACATGCATCACTTTATTACGTAGCAACTCCTAGCACATATGTTGAAACTAATTCAGTTATGGTCAATTCTGTTCAGCCAGTAGAATATTACAATGTTCAAGATGGATCAGTGCCTGTGCCTGTTGTTAGTGGTGTAGAATCTTCTCAGTCATATATTGAATCTGGTCCTGTGAGTTATGATACCCTTGCTTCTGATCAAATAAAGACAGGCGACTCTGCAGCAGAGCTGAATGTGAAGCTTGGTGGCTCAGCTGTTGGTGTTGAGACTTATTTGGCATCTAAAGGGGTTCCTTCTACTCTGACCACCACTGAAGCTCCTACGTTAGCTAGTGTGAAAGAGACTGCTTATGCATCATCAACCAATGCAGTCACTGCTTCTACTGCAGCAACTACATCTGCCTTGTTAACAGGTGCCAAGGTTCAAACTAAAGGTATGTGTTTCTTCACCTAAGATTATCTTGTTTTATAATTAGATTGGGTTTTGTCTAGGCTAAAAATAACATACTTTTACTCCCTGAGTTGCATAATAATTGTGTCGCGGAAGGGAGAGAGCTAGAAGAAATGAGACTGCAGGGTGCAAAAATCCACAATTCTGCAAGAGATTGATAGCATCTTGAATGTTTCTTTTATACACAATAAATAATATGTTGTTGAGTAATGTCTTTATTACTTAAATGTTTGTGATTCTGAGTGAATTTTGCTCTCTGAGATGTATATCGGCTCCCCTAGCTGAATTCTGTTACCTAGGTTGTTCCCGGGAAGTCCTACTAACTGGTTTTGTTGCTTTATCTGCTAATTATCTATTTTGAGGACTGAATCATAGCCAAAAAGTTTGGAAGGTGTTGTATTTGCACATTATATATCTGGTAGTTTGTCACACGTGCTCATTTTGCTGCTGCCTTTTTCTTTTAAACAGTTTCACGTAAAAAGCGGACAGTTGCTGTTGCAACGTCTTTGAGGTCTAATAAGAAAGTCTCCAGTTTGGTGGACAAGGTATGTTGGTTTTTTTTTTTTTTTCTGACCAGGAGTCGTCATCTTGAATACTACCTTATCTTTCCACAATTAGTTCCAATTTGTTGTTTTATGTTGACAGTGGAAAGCAGCCAAAGAGGAGTTGAATGAGAATGAGGAAGAAGAACCTAAAAGTGCTTATGAGATATTTGAGAAGAAGCGGCAAAGGGAAATTGAGGTTGGTAAATAATTGGTTTCCTGGTTCATCATCCACTATAGTTTTGGCTGTTTCTAGTCCCTGATTTTTCCTTGCTTTTTTTTTTTATTATTATTATTGCAGGAGTGGCATGCTAAGCAAATTGCCAGTGGAGAGGCCAAGGATAATGCTAACTTTCAGCCTCTGGGTGGTGACTGGTATGTTATTTTGTTGCAAAAGATTTCAAGTATTTAAGAGAATCCTACTCAGGGAATGGTAGAAAAGGGAAAACTATACTGATGCTTTTGTTATGTGTATTAAAGAATAAACTATCTGTTCTTCTTATTTCTGTAACCTGAAATCCTTATTTTATTTGTTCTAGATCACTCTACATTTGGTGAAAACAATTTTCATCTAGGGGAATTACACGCATCTGTCATGCTGTCTAAAGCCAAAATGCTTAAAACTGTCTAGTTTATTTGCGTACTTGTTGCCTTTTCTTGTTGGTCCATTCATTTCTGGTTTTCCTATCTCTTTTATGGGCACATTGATGCATGCACATATGAAATGTACACATGCTTGGAGCCTAACACATTGTTTCTTTCCTGCTTTTATCTCATTTGAGCATTGTACTAAGCATTTTTGTTCTATTCTATATAGGCGTGAGCGAGTAAAGCGCAGGAGAGCTCAAGCAGCTAAAGCAGCTGCATTGACTCCGCCGGAGGCCCCAATTGATGAAAACAAGCAGCCTGATTTAGAAGAACTCTCAAAGGGCCTTCCATCTGGTTGGCAGGTATCCTTGGAATCATATCTCCACACTTAAGTCTCTTTTGATCATTGTGTATAACCTTAGCTCATTTCACATGCATGCAAAAGCTAGTTTTATACACAAACCGTTGATAATTTTAGTATCTGGTCACCTTAAAGGCTGAACCCAGCCATTTCATCCGGGGAAAATGTGGGCAAGACAGTTTCAAAGGTTCTCAGTTCCCTTTTCTATTTGTTTGGAAATGTCGCGGGGCAGTGGCTTCTATTGTTCTTCTGGGAAGCAGAGATGTAGGGATAGACTGACCGTACATGCTAGGAACCAAAGAGGGGAATTGACCTCTTAATTTGAGAAAGTAATGAGCTCTTTAATTCGATAAAGTAATCCATTATTAAGAATGCGATGTCCAACATATAGGTACGTGGTTTGAACTATTTGATGATGGGTTGTAAGTTGATACTGGTTGTTCAGAAGTCCTTATTTTGTCAAGTGCTAAGTTTGAACTCTAATGCATTCCGCATGAATAAACAACAATAGGAGCATTTATGTGGTAGAATATTCAAAATATGCATTTTGTTAATCCCCCCTTTTTTTCCCCTTTACCTGTTCAGGTCTACTGGGATGGATCATCAAAACAGGTCTATTATGGTAATGTCATCACCTCGGAGACAACCTGGACCAGGCCACCGAAATGAGTTGCCATTGATTTTGTGAGCTGTCCAGTTTGTAGTGTAGTCATTTTAAGGCAGTGACCTTAGGACTTCTTTCCACACTTGTTCTATAGGAATAGGCAGTTGTCACAGTTGCTTCACTCCAACGTTTTCTTGAAAATGGAGTAGCAATCGATTGTTCACTTCTCCTGCTAAACATCGCAGTTCAAATTTGGCTTATGCTCCCATGAGAGAGATCGGATCTCAAGCCGAGATAATTACAGGGAAAGTGTAAGAAATTTTGAACGTTTCTCTAATTAAAGGTTGAATTTTTAAGCATTTATCAATTTCTATCTGGATTTGCGATTGAGTGTTTGTATTTTTTTTTTTTTTTTGCAATTGAAATGTGGCATGGTGATGTGTTTGTCAAGTGTCCGTCTTTTGCTCCATTTGTCATGGAGAAGTGGATGTTTGACAGACACGTAATCATATTTATTTGACAACTTTTGGAAGTTCTTGATCACAAATAACAAAAATAAAATAAAGTTAATGCTCTCAATTTCAAAAAAAAAAAAAGAAGGAAAGGAAAAGGGGATTTGATGCTGCACGATACCTGTAAACTACAGCCATAACTTAGACATAGAAGTCAAGAGTTATGGCTCCAAACCTAGTTGTAAATTCTAGCTGGAAATCAGAAACTAAATCTTTAACTTAGTCTACATTTACAATTACAAAATATCCTAGACCTTGCTGGATATCAACAAGGCAGTCAACATTTCCAGCTGCACATCATTCTCTCCCTCCTAGAGAATAATTTAATTTAGTCTACATTTAATTTTAATGCAAATTAAATCTTTAATTTAATTTAGTGCTTTGTAATTTATATTTCGTCTTGTATCTGTGTTGTAATGGCTTTGATAACAGGTCACTTTTTGGAGTTCATGCTAATGTAATAAGCAAGCCTATGAAACGAATTTATTTATGGGAAAGCTGATGAATTACTTCAGCACAACATTGTTCATGCAAGGATGTGGGAG
>Ga0325405_1002018_pt1 | contig 20923 bp, 10 predicted proteins | sample PopdelMetagenome_21_FD_205663 | JGI IMG/M metagenome (GOLD analysis project Ga0325405, IMG submission 205663) | Populus deltoides microbial communities from Bellville, Georgia, United States - Xylem-Control-R2 | ecosystem: Host-associated > Plants > Phyllosphere > Stem > Wood/Secondary xylem...
TCCTTTAGCATTTTATAATTAAGTTCTTTTTAAATAAATGTTGTTTAAATGATTATCTAATTATATAATGTGTAATAATGGAATCAAGGAAGTACTACGAGCGAACTACATGACACAGAGTAGTCAGCGAGAACTACAGTTTGCAATTAAATCATAGATTCTAACGCCCAAAAAAAAATCCGAAAAGAAAGAGATCGTGCATATACATATGCAATTTCCCACTCATTCACCCCCAACTAGATAGATAGCAATTAGCAATTCTCAGCACAGCAGGGTGACTGTGTCCTATGAGTATGATTTTGCAGGCATTGGCAATAACCCCCCCGCCACACGTGACGTTTCCTCCCACCTCACGTGCCTGCGCAAAATGGATGATCCATCTTCCCCGTCAATCCTCATCTGCTCCGTTTCCAACATCCCGGCCGCCACATGTGCGGTCACTGCCCCCCATCAGAAACTGCACGTCGTTACCATTTATCGATCTCAAAGCTGGCAAAGGGTAATCTTTCGTCTTTCTTTCTTTAGGGACTAATTATCTTGGTGTTAATTATTTGTATTTATGTGGGAAGCAAATGGGTTTTGTAGAATGAGTGGGTTAGTGGAAGTGGAGCTAAAAGTGCGTGATTACGAGCTGGATCAATTCGGAGTTGTCAACAATGCTGTTTACGCCAGTTATTGCCAACATGGTACTTATATTTCTTCTTTTGTTCAACATTTCTGTTGCATTTGATTAGATGAGAGTAAAACTGGAAACAAGAAATTGTTAAATTCATTTTCCTTTATCACCAATTTTAATTTTAATAAGGTCGTCATGAGCTTTTGGAGAGGATTGGTGTCAATGCTGATGTGGTTGCTCGCACTGGCGATGCTTTGGCACTGTCAGAATTGTCACTCAAATTCCTCGCCCCGCTAAGAGTATGTCCTTGCTTCTTCTTTTTAATCAACTATACTAATCCTTTTTGTGTTTTTCTCTGTATATTTTGGTAATGCCAAGCTTATTTTCTAACAAACTAAATGGGGAAGAGAACGGGGAAAACTGGCGAACGTAGTTGGTTTAGCTGTTCTTGAAAGTAGAACGATTTCTAATTGTCAAAAAAGGGTTTTAAACTTGGAACTTCTTTGTATTCTCGAGAGCCTCACTCGCATTTCACTTTAATCTTTATCCAAGTTAAGGTCTAGGAAGGAAATGGCTGCTTCTTCGTGGAAGGGTGGAAGGGTTTTAACATAAACTTTTGTCCAAACTCTATTCCTATTAGTATAGTACTGGGCATCTGTAAATACTTTCATGTGCATCTGTTACAATGCAACTATGATAAAACACTTGCTCCGTGCTTGATTGGAAAGTTTGGTCAGTGTTTTTTGCAATATTTGTGCTGCCACTAGTAAATGCAACATCTAAAACTTGTTTCTGGTAAATTTTAGTAATATTCCTTTCTTGTTGGTGCTTCTAGAGTGGAGACAGGTTTGTTGTAAAGGTGAGGATCTCTGGTTCCTCTGCTGCTCGCCTATACTTTGAACACTTCATTTTCAGACTGCCAAATGAAGAGGTAATTTATTATCATCCTTACAATTAGGGTACATGTCTTAAGGATTTGTCCTGTATATTCTCAAAATCTCAGTAGCTCTAATTGCATTTTCTGCAGCCTATTCTGGAAGCAAAAGCAACAGCTGTCTGGCTTGACAAAAAATATCATCCAGTTCGCATTCCACCTGAATTCAGATCTAAATTTGTTCAGTTCCTTCGGCATGAGGAGTCTTAAGTAAATTTATTGTGACAAGAAATCAGACAAATTTGTTATTCATTACCAATTGTAATTGGTAAGATAATTCTCGGTTTCACTTGCAATTGACTAAGAATAATTAGAGGATGAACTTAACCAAAAAGAACAAAAAATGATGAAGGTAATAGGATAGTACTCATAGAATTACATCTAGTATACCTAGGAAACCTCTTGACCACGAATGGAAAGTAATGTTGCTTGTAATTTATCAAATTTGTACACCTCTTTCGCGTCTCTGATTAATTATGTTAGTTCGCATTGAAGAGAATGTTAGCACTTTTAATATATAATTTCTGATTATGTTCACGTTCTTAGTTGTAAACAGGCTTTTTTCTTCTTTATTAGCAAGTTGCAAACATTTTTATCACTCATCTTAGAGAATTAAATCCATTGCTTGATTGAATTAAGCATAGAAAATACCAGACAAAATTTTCATTTATTTTTTGTTCTTTTAGTGAAAAAGATTCAGTTAATTAAGGTGTAAAATGAAGAGCTGAGTTGTTGTCATAGATTTGAATTTCAGTAGATGGGAAAAACGATGGATATCAAATATTTAGAGGCTAGGAGCATGGTAGAGTCCAGCTATGAATGTTTGTCATGGCAATCATTCTCGGTTCTGGCTACACCATGCTTGTGGTCATGTGTATTACACAATTTTACAGGAACAAAGCGTATTCTCCTTCGAAGGAACATTATTTCAGTAGTCACTTCTATTGCTATATTTCTTCAGAGCTCGAAAGTGGGAGGACAATAAATTGACCCCCATTTTTTTCCAGGAAAAGAAAAGGAGGTATCATCAATCTTAGCGGTCCATCCATGCACGTTGTGGAGATAAATGGTGTGAGGAGGCCCAAAAGGACTAAAATCTTCAAATGGGTGGGATCTTCTTTCTGTGTTGTAATCCTATTAGAGGATAGATTTGGGTTAGACCTCTAAAGTAAGGGAAAGCGCTAGAAAGTTTGTGCCACCGTTATTCCCAAACGACATGTCAAAAGCCGACCGTATTTTCTTTTTCTTATGATAGAGATGGAGGCGACGGAGGAGGATGTGGGCAGGAAATTTCTGTGTTTAATACATCATTATCCAAACTCAACTAACTGGCGTAACTATTGTAAACTGCAACACCAGTTTGGTTTGATTGTTTGGTAAGACCAAAAAACAAAACTGTATTCAACTACAATTCTACATTTCAACCAAAAAAAAAACCACAATTCTACAAAATATTGCAGTGCAATCGAATTAGTCAAATATCCCACCATTGTGGTCAGTGAAGCACATGATCATAACCACCAGCCTTTAATATATAACTGGGAACCTATAGCTAGAGAGACTTCATTGCCTTTAATAAAGAGAGAACTAGAGCGCTGTTCTGCTATTATAGAATAATGGAACAGGGAAGAGGTAGTGAAAAGAAGAAGGTGATGGTGGCAATAGATGATAGTGAGAGCAGCCACTATACACTTGAATGGTTTCTTGATAAGCTAAGAGGTTCCATCGCTGACTCTGATGTTATCATCTTCACTGCACAACCTAATTCTGATCTGGGTTATCTCCATGCTTCAACTTATGGCACTACTCGTAAGTTCCTCTTATTTCCTTAATGAACATTCATTTCTTTTAGCATTAATCATAAAAAAAGCGAACAAATTTTATTTTAAAAAAAAGAGTTTAAAGCATATTTCAACCCATTAGATTAACTTAATTGCAACAGCAATAATTTCTCTTTATTTTGTTTTTCATTTGAATGATACTTCAGCGTATAATTTTTATTCTTTTTTGCAGCTGCGGATTTGGTTGCATCCATACAAGAGAATAAAAAAAAGATTGCATTAATTCTGTTGGATAAAGCTAAAGATATTTGTGCCAGACATGGGGTAATGGTTTCTTACATTTTATTAACTGTTCGTTATTAAAGCATTCTGCTTGTAGAATGAATTTGTTGATGGTTATTGTACATGATCTATACAATATGTTGATTGAGTGAGTAAATTGAAGCCCCTGTAGTTGAAAAAGAAATTGAAGTTCCTTCATACACACATAAAAAAGCATGCAAGTACAACACATCAAGTATTTATGCCTGTTGTTATATGCAGAAATGTTGATACTCTTTTGTCTTCCTAAAGGTCGATGTAGAGATAATGACAGAAATTGGGGATCCTAAAGAGGCAATATGTGAAGCTGTAGAAAAGCTCAGCATCCAACTACTGGTTTTAGGTAGCCATGATCGGGGACCTGTGCAGAGGTTAGTCTTTTCTTCTGAAATGGTATATGCATCCTTCTTTTTTCATGTATCCTTACAGAATAAAAAAGAAGAAAAAGAAAGGGTATGTCATTCATTTCAAAATGTATTTGAATGCAAAACAAGTCTTGTGTCTTTAACTTGTAGAGCTGTGTAGCAGGTTTATTTTTATAAACTATCATTGTGCTATTGTGTGCAAACACGGGTGCCTCTGCACTGCAACAAGAAAGACTAAAACATACAAATGACTTATTTAACTCAAGTTTTTTGGGGCAGGGCTTTTCTGGGAAGTGTCAGCAACTACTGTGTGCACAATGCCAAGTGCCCTGTTCTTGTTGTGAAGAAACCTGCAGTTTGAGGACTTCACCGTCATAGTGCTGCTATCATGTGAAGCAGAATGCTGAGTTCCGGCTATACGGAGGCCAGTAAGTCTCAGTTTTCTGTCATAACAAACTTACAGCATATCAAGTAAAAAATAATCCTCAGAATGTTCCGATGCTGTTTGATAAGTTTGATATTTGGGTCTTGTCAAAAGGCGTTGTGTTTGTAAGTTATTAGATAAAATAAATTCATCTCAGCTGGTTTGGCTTCTGTTAACATGGGTTATCTTCAGCTCTATTATTTCAGATCGTTCTCAGATGTGACGCGAATCTGGCAACACTAGTTGCATTTTCATAACCAGCTCATATAAAAAGAAAAGGAATTTTTGGTAAACTGTGCTTGCTTATTTGGGTTAGCTTGCCACCTCTCTGAATGAACATCCCAATAACATTTGTCTAATTGTCCTCCGGTGACCATTAGTATCCTCAACTTCGTTGTTCAGAATTTCAGAATTCCATTGCTTGCTCAATGCATTGATAATGATTTACCCATCAGCTTGCAAATCGCCAAAATTTCTCAACTGTTTTTGGTCCTTTTCATTTCCAGATACACAAAAATAAACAAGTCTCTCCTTGATCTACTTGACGATGGTATCTTCCCAACACTGCATGTGAAGTCCATTCCTCTTTATCTTTCAAAAATACTCGATCAAATGTTTAGAATATTATCAACGCTAAGTTTTATTGAGCACATCAACGGACCTATCCACGAAAGAGGAACAGATTACCAGCAAATTCTGTTCAGGTGACGGAAAACCTATAACTGTCAAACACATTCTGGTGAATACAGATGATAAATTATCCTCCCATGTATGGGATAACCACGGATGCTTAGAGCTTACACACATTGAAAAAAATCAGTCAAGATGTATAAAAACTATATTCAGGGGACTATCTTGATTCTAATCCACTTGGATAGAATTTTCATGCTGGGATTCTGCTGATGGAGGATTTTGATGGCCATGACTCTTTGTTTCTGCCACGAGCTTTTTATCAAGGAGAAACAAACAAAACAAAAATGAGAGGAAGAAAAGGAAATTGCCGCAAATACATGAAGGCAAAGAAAATGTTGTAATTTGCTGGTGAGACTAATCCACCAGAAAAATTGATGACTGGGCCAAAGCATCTAGTCTCTATCCTGGGTAAAACTGTCACGTCTCACGTCAAAAAAACGCGGTGTGCATCAAGTTACCCCTTTCCTTTTCATGAATGAAAGATTTTCGTAAATCAAAAGCAACGAAAGAAGGACCCCACCTTCCTACCTATAATCACAAAAGATTTTGTAAAGAAAACTAAGATCTACAATTAGGAAAGATTCCAATTCCTACGTCAACTTAACTTGCAAGAGCAGAAGTAATCTTTTCACACACCCCGAAATATAGAGACAATAGGAAAAGCTTCTACAATCCTTGATGACCAATTTGGGACGTCATTATGTGGAAATACAGTAAAACAAAAATTCCCATCTCAGCTAGGGAAGTCCTAAAGAGGGCTCCGAATTCTAATCTGGGCATCATTATTTGGACTGCTAACTGCGCTAACCTAGCCTAAAAGTTTCACTCCGCACTGAAAAGAGCAAAGCACCCTGAAGCGCTGAAGAAAAAAAATGGCTATTATCCAAAGCATATTAATTTTAGATAAGAGAATGAGAACTCTTGGTTACTTATTGAGGGAAATTTACAGTTGAGGTACAACACAGGGCTCAACTAACACCCTCGTGAATTCAAAACAATGTCCTGTACATTTGCAGACTTTTGGTGATATAAATTAGACACAGCTTTCTGTAGATATATGGCATATCTTGAAGAAAGAGAAACATGTGTTTAAAGTTAAGTTTTATTTTGGTTTTTAATTAATACTAAATCATGCCGGAAAAAAAATTGAGTATCAAATTAATTTTTTTTTTATATAGTTCATCCACAATAATATATAAAATTATTAACAATATAGTCTTTCACAATAAAAAAAAACTCATGCCTTTTAAAGTTATATTTAATGTTGCTCCCGTGCAAATTAACCTGATCCGCCGGAAAATATTATTTAACCCCATTGATTTGATAGTATTCTCGCGCTAACTTGTTCACATTGAGAATTTGAGACTAGATTAGATTTCATTTGTTGTGATTTATAACAAAAAGTCTGAAATTACACAAAATAACAGCAATATGTCGTTCTTAGTAATAAAAACGAATACTTAAATGTTTATTCAATAGCTAGAAACTCTAGATCGAGTTAAAATGTTGCATCACATGCCTAAGAAAACCCAATCTCCACCCCTACAGCATGTTATTAATTGATTTGAAAAAAATAGGATTGCAGTGGCACAATCTAGTCATGCTTGGGAAGCGACCGACCTTTTTGTAAGAAAGTCCTCCAAGCTGTCATGTCTTGTGTTCATAGATCATCTTGACTTTTACAAGATGATCGTTGCTGTCAAGGTTACTTAATACTTGAAGGGGCATAAACAAAATTAAAATTCAATGATAAAATTTTGAAGTTGAAAAAAAGAAAGGATTAACTGTATATTAATAGTATTATATACATTATCTGAAATCATGATTTATTTGAAATCTGTGTTTCTATTAAACTGATTAAAATAAAACACTTTCAACATATGTATTTTCTCCTCTCTTTAAAATAACATGTCAGCAGCAAATTAAGCAATGGTTATCAACACACTGGAGAGGTGCGGGCGAGATGTATTTTAGCTCTTGTAAGCTATAATTAAAAAGAATATTTTAAATGATGTAAAGTCAGGGTTTTCAAGTTTCTTTTTTCTCTACTCTGAAAATCTGGAGTTGCTTCTCTCTTGCGAAAAATGGAGAAACAAATAGAAGGGTCTAATCAGAAGGTGATGGTGATCATAGATGAGAGTGAGTGCAGTTATCATGCACTCATGTGGGTGCTTGACAATCTCAAAGGATTCATTACTGACTCACCGCTTGTCATGTTTGCTGCACTACCTACTCCTAACTGTAACTTTGCATATGGAGCACAACTTGGCACCACTGCGTTGTATTGTACAGTCTCACCCAGTTAGTTTTCTTTATCTTCTTTGTTCTTGTTCTGGTTTACATTCCTGTTTCTAAATTTGGTAGCTTGCTGTGTTAATATTTAATTCTTCTCTTTTGGTATATTAAGTATTTTGTTCTGAAAAGTTTGTTTCCAATTTTTTTTTATGTCTGAGTTGTGTTTTTAGTATTGTTTTGACTACAGAGTTACAGATTATTTACAAGCATATATTTTTTCACCGCAGCCCTAGGTTTGATTTGTTCCATGCAAGAAAAAAGCAAGAAAATCTTATTGGGTGTCTTGGAGAAAGCTGTGGATATCTGTGATAGTCGAGGGGTATGGCCACTGGATCACTTTCTTCCAGGTTATATCTGACTTGGCAATATGAAGACCAAACTAATATATATAGAAGAATCGCTTTCTTTTTTGTTCCTGCTGACAAAATCAGCGAATAAATTTCAGTTCAGGGATTTACACTAGCATTAAAATCTGAATTTCATCTGAACAATAAATCAAGTAAAGCTGAGTTCATGTCTCCATGCGTATTCACTTGTTTTCAGCAATCTTGCAGTCAACAGTGCAGGATATGTGTGTGTGTTCCTCAATTCATGTCATTTTTGTCTCCACAGGTGAAAGCAGAGACAATCACAGAAGCTGGGGAGCCTTATGAGCTCATAAGCAGTGCTGTTCAAAAGAATAAGATTAATCTACTTGTGATCGGTAACACACTCGTTAATGGAACCCTTAAAAGGTTGGTTTTCTTCAAACTTTTTTTTTTAAGAAAAAAATCAGCAATTTGGTTAAATTGTCCGGTTATCAAAGGGTACCTTTTTATCTGTCTAAATCACTTGAAAATGTCTTCTCGTACGATTATGACATACTAATTCATATTTACATGATATCAATTGCCAGTCACATGGCTCTTGATACTGGAATGGTTACAGTGACGTTAACCTGTTACCCAAAACCTCATCCTACTCAAAATATAGATTATCATTCAGATGGGTACCAATACAAATGAACTTTTGCAATAAACTTCACCACAGGCTCTAAAATTAGATTCTGTTTTGATCCAGGGATTTTCTGGGGAGTCAGAGCAACTGTTGCCTACTTAAAGCCAATTGTTCTGTCCTTGTTATAAAGAAACCAGAATGAAAAGGCATTACTTCTATTTCTAAGTGGGATTACTTGGTAATTATTAAGTTGTTTGGACATCATTTGTATGGTACTCTTGTTGTCATTACATGTATGCCATGGTTATGTAAGAAATTAAGCTGCAACAGTGATTGGTAGTTATATCCATATGATTAGATTTGATTTTCTTTCAGATCTGTTCAAGAAATGGGTTTAAGTTAGACTAACAACCAATCTTTCCCTGACAATTTCCTTGAAGAACAAGATTGACAATTTAAGCAAGCAAATTAACTGTCTTTTTTGTACAGTTCCCGACCCAACTAGATGTCTTTTTATCCTAAGAAACACTAGCTAGATTTTGACACGAGCACTCAGATGCTGTGATCACCTAGGAACAACAAAGAAAGGTATTGGTAGAGTTGCTGGCAATAGATAGCTGAAGATATAAAAGAATCTGGTACTAGTTTCATAATGCGAAGCAGGATTCCTGTTGCAGAGACTAAATTCTGCTAAGCTTTACTATTGTGTCCAAGTTATCTTAGCATGCTTGTTTGGCCGGAACAAAATGCCCAGCCATCAATATATTATGCACGGAAAAACTTTGGAAGGAGTGAATTCGGCAGTTAGGCTGTCCTCTGGACGGCAGTTAGGAATGATGTTCTTGTGGCCCAATTAATTTGTATAAACTACGTTGACTTCCTTGCTCGGCAATGCTGAATTATTGTCCTTGTTCAACCGACGATGACAACGCAAAATATTAATAACATACACCAAGCTCGGAGAGGTCAAGCCAGTATAGAATGCCACATTCATAAAAAACGAATCTTTTTTTTTTTTATCGTTTTGCATAATAATTCACATCTAATTATTATAATTTACAACAACCAAATGTTTTTTTTCCTTTTTCTTTCTTTAAGTGATTCGTACAATAAATGTCCATCTTAGCTGTGAGGAAATGACATGGAAGGAAAAATGTAATGCTTGCTCAGGCCAGCTAACGCAGCTACTGTTGCAATACCACCAGGTTAGGTCACTTACAAATTAATCCAGCAACAAAAGCAAGAGCTAGCCAATTTCTGCCACAAAACTTACAAAGAAACTATACAGGGAGGATTTAGTATTTGTATTTAACAACAAAGAAAATTATTCCTTCTCCTGTAATTGATATAAAACTAGGTCAAATATTAGCTTCACACACAAAAAGAAGAAGAAGAAAGCATGAATAAACTTTTAATTAGATGGGAAATTGTCCAATTTATAGATCGATTGCTCCCCACCTGGCCAGTCTCCCCAGAGGAATATGATTATCTATTGTGTGTTTAGCCTTCAGATCAATTCATTGGAAAATTATGTTATGGCCTGCGTTTAAATAAAAACACAAACTGGCATTTATTTTTGTAGATTATCTATATATTTTCCTTATTTCTATTTTCCGTTTCTGATCACCTGAGACTCGGTCTGTCTACAACCAAGCGTTGACTATTAGCTGGGCACGAGCCTGAACAAAACAGAACGTTGTATTATCAGAAGTATCTGTCCATTAGTAAAAATATACAGATAAAAGATTCAGAAACCGAAAGTATCTATTCATAGAAATAAAAAAAATCCCAACATGATCTCGGATGGATGATATGAAAAGGACATGGCGATTTGCATGGATCACAAAGAGAAAAAGCATCTGCATTCCTTTGTTTCGAAAATTCATTGGCCTAGACTGTTTCGAATCTGCATTACTTTACATTTTATATTTTGTTGTGTAATTTTCAAATTTGTAATGTAATGAACCATTATAATTCGATCATGACTCATTACATTATAAGTATAATATAAAAAAAATTAGGTACGTGATTGAGAGTGATTATATAGGGACTTGATTGCAAATAAATTTATCATCAAGACTAAAATGTGATTTTAAAGAAATTCAAGGACAAAAAAACTTTCAAATAAAGACCAATTTGTAAATAAATATAAAATATCAAGCCTAAGATATTTAAAAAAAAAACTCAAGGACTGAAATGAAACCCTTAAAAAATCTCCATTGCAATACTAAAAATATTTGTAACCAAATAAAAAAAATATAATTCACAGATGATTAGATGACATTATATTATCGTGTTAAGCATGTGATTGATAATTTGATCCCCACGTATTTGTCATCAATATTATTACATATTCTATATTTCTAGCGTTTGGCTTATTTGATTCCCATTTCAACCGCTACTTTATGTGAATTAATTATCCGACTCTGCCCTTATTTTGGGATAAGATTGATTTATAGATAACAAAAATTAAACCATGGCACTACAAAAGGATTCGGTTTCTTGCGGTCTTTTTTTTTTTTTTTTAAGTGACACAATCGGTTTTGATAAATTCAAAAATAACTTGAACAATTAATAAAATGTTGTTTAATTTACAAAATTAAAGACAATATTTAAAAAAAATATATTAAAACGATAACATATTAAATTGATTTAAGCTAATTTGGGATAACTTGTCAAATCCTCGACTTGGATCATGAGACTATAATAATTCTATATAAAAAAAATTAAAATAAATTACGAAACTTAATTTTTAATCAACTCGGTGCTAAAGAAAATAATTGAAAAAAATTAATTAAAAAGTAACAAAAAAAATTGATCTGGGTCAACAGTTAAACTCATGACTCAGGTTATGAGACCGAGATAACCTCATAAAAAAACAAAAAAAAAACATGAGTTAACCTGGGTTAACTTGTCAAACTCGTGACTAAGGTCAGAGGACTATGATAATCTCATAGAAAGCAAATCAAAACAAATTATGAAACCCAATTTTTAATAAACTCATTGTTAAAGATTGAAATTTTAAGAAAAAATCAATCTAAAACATGATACAATAAAACAACATAAGTCTATCCAGATTAACCCGCAAAACACATGACCTGAGTCATAAGATTGGGATAATCTCATAGAAAGCAAGCAAAAATAAATCATGAAACCTAATTCATTGTCAACTAGATGTTGAATGATGAAAATGAAAAGGTGCCAATTAAAAAAAGACAAAAAAAAACTTAAGTCAACTAGGTTAACCCGCAACTCAAGTCATGAGACTGAGATAACCTTATAGAAAGCAAACCAGAATAAATCATGAAGTCTAATTCCTAATCAACCCAATGTTGAAATTAAACAAAATCAATTTAAAAAGATTAAAAAAATCAGGGTTTAAGGTTTTTTTTACACAAGAACTTGTTTTTTAACCTATTTTCACTCAAAACACCCTAGAAAACCATGATAAACCTATCCATGGTCTAAAAACATATCAAAAACTAAAATCAACCTAAAATAAAAAATCATTCCAGGCTCAGGTTTATGTTTTTACCAATTTAAAAGTAAAAAAAATACTTAATATGAACTCTCCTCCTCAAATTAAATCATTTGATATAAATATTGACTGTTTTGATAGCTTAAATCGGTGTTAACGATTTTTTTTCTTTCTATCATCAAAGTTTGGCCACTTCTCTATCTTCTTTCTTGAACCAGAGACTAAAAAATAATAAAAATAAATTTTTGTATTAAAATTGAATGGAGAAAATATTGAGGTACCGAATATGTGTAATTTTTAAAGTACAAGGACTAAATTAAACTTTTTATTTGAATTTTAAAACCATCACTTATTTATGATGTATTTTCTACTTTAATTCTTATTTTTCAATTTTATACATAGTCAATAAATTTCATTCAATTGCCCTTGAACTTGGCTTAAAAAGGATGTAATCACACCAAAAAAAAAGTTTAAAATGTAAATTGAAAAATAAATATGAATAATAAATCCATGGTAAAATATAAAAGGATGCATATTATTATCCAAACAATACTTATCCCACATGTTTTATGTTTTTACTTAATAATAATAAGAAGAAGAAATCAGACAATCTTCCATATGTCTCATGCTCAATTTTTTTTAAGCCATATACAGCACTCATTAAAAAAACAATAAGTATAATTCGTCCATTTTAGAGTAATATGCTGTGAGCACGTGGAAATAGCAATCCTTAAAAAAAAAAAAAAAAAAAGAGTGAAAGCGTCATATTTCAAAAAGTAAAGGTAATAAATACCATGACCGAATATTTAAAACGTCCGATCAAATAAATGGTGACATGATCTCATATTTTAACATTCAGTCTTATCTACCAAAACGACACCCAATCACATCTTAAGACGAATATTTCTGGGGACCATGTCCGAAAGGTCTTCTGGATAAATTTTGTGGTGTCATACGTTTGGATATCTATGTTGTTTGCTATTGCGGTGTCATGTTTTTGAAATTTTTTATTTTTTTTTATTTTTAAATTATTTTTTGAAATATTTTTAGATATTTTTATATACTAATTTTAAAAAATAAAATTATTTTAATATATTTCTTTACTTCCAAAGAAACTTAATAAAAAAGTCCTAGGAAAGCAGGATTTATGAAGAAAAGTGGTTTTTTTTCACGTGTCTAACGCACAGAACTTCTTGATATTTGACTGGCCGTTTTGACCTTGTTAAAACCGCCACTTGTTTCTCTTTACCACCATTTCACAACCCACAAGGCAGAAGCTCCTAGCAGCTGCTGTCTTCAACAAACAGACACTGACATTTGGCTTCTGCATCTTTTATCTCCAAACCAGAAGTGAACTTTTGCATCTCTCTGTGCTTCGTTACTTCAAACCCTAGAAAATGGCGGAGCACGTGACGGAAAATGGAGGGGTACCACTTGAGAGGAAAGTGATGGTTGCCGTTGATGATGGTGAGTATAGCCACTATGCTCTCATGTGGGTACTTGACAATCTTGAGGAATCTATCACTAAATCACCTCTAGTTATCTTCACCGCACAGCCTCCTCCCAGCAGTAACCATTCTTTTACTGCTGCTGCTCTCAGTTCTGCTCGCATGTACTGCTCGGTTTCAGCCAGTAAGTGCTCCTTTTTTCCTCTATTTCTTATATGTACAAAATCTGAAGTTACAAGATTTGATTGCTATTGGAGTTGTAATTCTGTTTTTTGCGGAACCAAACCATATTGTTGAGAAATCAAAAGGAGATTCGTATTTCATTCAAATCCTTAGTGAACCAAAACATATCCAAGGAGTTTGCAGTGTCCACATAAAAAGTTTTTTTTTCTTCTAAAACTAGAGGTAAAGGATCCTTCGAATCTACTATTCCTCGGTCCTAGTGTGTTTTTTTTCTTCGAATCTACTATTCCTCGGTCCTAGTGTGTTTTTGTGTAAAGATCCTCTATTTTCTTTTTGTTACTAAAATTTTGATTGACTGGTATAGAATCTTAGGAGAAATAGACCAACATCTGGATTCTGTATGTTGGAAATTGTACGCTCAAATTATTTATGCTGTGTGTGACAGATCCGGAGTATACTTACACTATCCAAGACCAGAATAGGAAGATCGCGTTTGCTTTGCTGGAGAAAGCTAAAGAAATTTGTGCTGGTCGAGGAGTACGCTCACGTTTCTCTGTTCTATACTGATTAGCATGAAATTCAATTGTTTCACAACCGTCCAAGATATTAAAGCCCTAATTTGCATTTGATTTTCTGGGGCATGCCAATGTGTGTAAATGAGGACTTACATTTATTACTTTTGTTTTTCAAAGGTTGATGCCGAGACATTAACAGAGGTGGGTGATCCTCAAACAGCCATATGCGATGCAGTTCAAAGGCTCAATATTAGCCTGCTTGTTTTAGGGGAGCGCGGCATTGGCAAAATCAAAAGGTTAATCCTTTCCTATCTACAAAAGGGTTTACAAATTTATATCTGTTTCGATGCTCGGTAGCTTAAGTAAAAACTATCTCTCTGATGCTGTTACATACAAATTTTACAATTCATCGACTGTAGCTGGGATGATGGTGCAAGTTAAAAAAAATAAAAATACAAAGCACTCATTTTTCATCAATTCATGAACTTGAATCCTAACATCAGAAATGTTTGGTGTCATTGAGACCAAGATAAAACAGAATTGTTTCGTTGTTTATGAAAATTGGTACTGTTAAAAGTTGCTTGAGAAAATGTGACAAGGATATGAAAATATTTATTGATGACTCATGAGTCAGTAGGTTAAGTTCTTGCATTTAGACATAGAATGTATTATAGTTCGAGTTATGATCATATACCTTTCAACCATACATATAGTCTTCCCTGCTGTTTTAAAGAAGGATGTGAAAACTTATTAGAATGTTTTATACTAGTCCAAATCTTCACGAGAAGCAACAGATAGAAGAAACATTTTCACTTGGTTTATCCAGTTATGCTTTCCTAGTTTTTTCCCTCTTTCTTTTTATTTGACAAATGACGATCACAGTTAACATTTTACGTATTCTGCCAGTTAAGTTATTATGCTAACTTCAAATAGCATTTCTGGGTTCTGATTCCAATATCTTTACACAGAGCTATCCAAGGAAGTGTGAGCAGTTACTGTCTTCACAATGCAAAGTGCCCCGTTCTGGTAGTGAAGAAACCTTAAAAAAAGAAAAGTATGCTATGTTGTAAACTTGGATTTAGACTGCATTTCTCTATTTCTTGTATAGATATTTGAGCTGATCCAGCTGTAAATTATTTGTGTTAAAAAAAAGGTGGTGTTGCAATGAATGCCCCACAAAGTTCAACCTCTCGATGTTATGTTAAATGCATTGAATGATCTGTAGTTTGTCAAAAACTTGTTATTTTCATGGAATGTATGTTGAAAGCACTGCTTTTTCCTTGTACCACCATTGCGTCTAACAGTATTTACAGTTATATGTCTATCTTTACTTGTTTGATTTAAACTAAATTTTAAGAAAAATCAGAGTGCTTGAGTTTTTAGAAGACAATATGTAGTATTACATTTGCAAACAATGCCTAAAAGTTTAGGATACATTGCATAGATAAGCCCCCCCCCATATAATCAACATAGAACAGTATCTCTCAAACGCTTCAGGATGCTCTATTTAATTCCAGAACCAAATATTCGTCACTGAAAAATGCGGTTGAGCGTGGCTGCCAGACGAACTCCACCTTGAGCTAACCGCAATTTCACAATCGGTAAACGGGATAGGAAATAATCATCTGCAATGCAAAAGAGATGGTCTTATTTTTTCTGATTAATCGAATAACAAGTGCATGCACTCAAACCAGTAAACCTCAGAAGAATATCTTGCATCTTTCCAACCTTCTAACACGGTCCCTTCAGTCGCCCCTTTATATGCCCAATCGCATGCTGCTTCGATACCTTCAGATGCATATCTATAAAACAAACAATTTTATTTTTAAGATTAATGTATGAATTAACAAAATTGTAATAATAAAATCCAGAATCAAGTTAATCATCGTCCATCCTAGCTGTTTGAATTAAGTTTAATTACATGCAAGGGTTGAAAATATAGTAAAACAGGCAGGAAAAAAAATTACTGGCGTGACTAGGGTTGAACAGACATCGATATTGTCGCAAAATAATCTTATGGTGAAAGAAAGAAATTCCTTATAAATTGTTCGTCTCCTAATAAATCGGGGATGTTAAACATACATGTCCGGGCAGGCTGTCTTGTTAAGGCTGCAGGTCTCCCATCTTGGAATTAAATCTTCCCAGTCATTCTGTTGTTTGGTTGTTGCCAAAGGCAACAGAGAATAAAAAAAAGAAAGTTATGTCAGAAAGGGTGAAGAAAACGAACAGATTTATTGGGCCAAACGTATTTCATTTGGTTCAAATCTTTGAAGAAGAGTACCGTGATATTTTTCTGAACGGCATCAACCAAGTCATCCACGTTTGAGTTGTACAATCTTTCCTCTGCTGTCTCTATTATACTGGCATCCCAAATCTGTAAGCATTGACATTAGCACAACGTTTAGCTTTTTTATTAAAGGCCGAGGCATTTTCGACAACGTTTGGCAATTGGACTGACATGGTGAAGGACTTGTTTCCTTCTGTACCAATGGACATCAATGGTGTTGCCTCCTTTGTCTGAAGCAAAACCCACATGTAGAGGCTGCATTGAAAAAACATTACTATCATCTACAAAGGCGAAAAGCATTGACTCGACAATGAACACAATATTGCGGAATAAAAAGTGCAATTTTCTCACACCTGATGGATGTCTCCCATAAAATGAGAAAGGAAGAGAAGGGCTTCTGTCAGGTTATCTGATAAATCAACTCATTTCGTTAGCAAGATTTATGATGACAGGCAGGGAAGATTGATGAATAACAATTTGTTTTCATTACTATCAGCTTGCGAGGAACCACTGTTGTAGGTAAGAAGCTGGGTAGTGTAATTGTTAATTGCCCCTGCAACACACCTTCCTTTTTCACCAGTATCATCCTCGCAATCCCCTGAGCATAAAAAAGGAAAAGTAAACACCTGCAGCAATGGATAATTGAAGCAGAACCACCAAATTCGGCTTTCGTCTTTCTACGGGCAGTTAACACCAGAAAAAGAAAAACAAAAACTGGTCTGACTTAGAAGCAATACAAACTGGGAAGGGAAAAAGGGACAGAGAGAAAAGGGGGATGGTATTCATATACAAGCAGAAGAGCAACTTACTAGTGTATTTGTAGTTGCAAACATCTGGGGTATTGATGAAATGAAGAGGGGCTGACCAATGATAACGGAACCTAACCTCGTCTGCCCATGAGCACACACTCCCTAAGTCACTCCCTGCATATTCTGGCAGCAGTTGCTTGACAGCATCTGCAGCAGCTTCACTTAAGCGGGACTGTTACAGCACAAAAGCACAAGCACAAAATACATATTGATCCCTAAAAGAAGAAAAACACACATCATAACGATATAAGAGCAAAAGAGAAGCTTAAAGACCTGAGCAATTCTGCATACTGTGAGGTGTCCATCAATTCCCCAACCATTAATCACTGGAAACAGAAGCAGAAGTGAAACAATTGTCAAAAGATTGATACACCAATACCCCATTGTCAATTTTGGACAGACAACTCTCGCTGAGCTCTCAGTATTTATGCAGAGGTACCATTGCCGACGTGGGAGAAAAAAGAGGAAAGAATCTAAAACGTATAGACTCTGGGTAGGTGTGAACTGTATGAGCACCCAACCTTTTTGCCAGTGTATTTGTCATAAAGATATCCATATCATGTGAATGCTAACTATATCTGTATGTTTATTTTATTTTTAAATTTAATTTATGATTGGGATATGCAGTGACGGCTTAGGATCCAATTTTTTGTTCACACTTGGAAGTTCGAATTGCCATTTGACTAGAGTGTCTGTGTTTAATTAAATATTATTTCGGCGGAATAAACTCATTGTTTTTGCAGGCAGGTGCGTGCTTGGAAAGGAAAGGACCCCAAAACGGGCAGCATAATGGCTGAAATGGAGGTCGCAGGATGGTGATTGAGAGATATCCAGTTCATTTCCTTCTTGAAAGGCAGAATCTTCTTAATTAAATAAAAACGGATTCTGTATAGAATTCATGGAAAGGATAATACCTTATGTGACATTTTACAATATCATAGGAGTGAATTACAACAATCCTCTGCTGTGAAATTATTGAGATCAAACAAAATTTTAAAAATTGGATGTTATTTTAATTTATTTTCAATATCATATTATTTTTTTTAATTGTTTTGATGTGTTAATATTAAAATATTTTTAAAAAATATATATTATTTTAATTTATTTTTAAATAATTTTTTTTATTTTAACATAGACGTGTTGAAAAATAAAAATAGCACGTGTTTGGTAGAGTTAAAAAAATAAAAAACCTGATTGGGCAAATTCTTAAAGACTTATTATTCCCCTTTATTTTATCACTTAACTAAATAAAATAAAATAATCCCAACAAGATAAACAGCAACATAAGATACCTGTCTCTTCATGAGACCATACCTGTCTCTTCGATCCATTTTGCGTCCTATTATTCCTCACAGCGATTTAACCGAACCAATTCGGGTTCGGCTGCAATGGCTCCATTCCTCTTTTTTTGACTGTGCAGGTCCGCTAGAGCCCACGTAAATCTATATCCGGCCTACAAATCAGAAAATGGTTCACAAAATACTTCTAGTCTCATGGGCCTTCTGGCCTGCTCAGAAGCCCGAGTCCTGCAGTCCATCTCATGTTCCATACCACCATGTGCTAGTGCTCCTTCTTCTTGTTTATTTTTTCCTGGTTCACGAATGACGGAACTTCTGTTATTCTAAGCTGGAATCGTAAATCTGCTATAAATGACCTTTTATATGCAGGATAATCAATCCCTTTTTTTAATTTCTTTTTTATTATCGAAATCTTATTCATACTTTTTCTCTCTCAGCGTTCCCATTAAGTGTATGCGAAAGAACAATATCAATTTAATTTTTTCAATGAAATTATATTATTTTAAATAAGTAATGCATACAGCTTAATTATACAACATTTTAATATTTTATATGATTCTAATAAAAACATCTAATAATTGTTTCTCAAATGTATAATTTCATAGGAACTGTCTTTTTCACATGGCCATGTCTTGTCCATTTTCTAAGCTAAAAAAACCCTTCGAGGATTTGGTGCTTTTTTTCTCCCTTGCTTTCCCTGATAGAGTTGATCTAGCATGTAACCAGGATGGTTAAAAACTTATCGATCATCCATCAGACAATTATGCAGGTGATAGTGATCAGTTGAGCCTGATTAAACTCTTACCCGACACTGAACGAAAAGACAGAAACCCTCCTTCAATGACCTTTCTGCTGCTTTTTTCTTCTCTTCTCACGAGTCATGACATCTCCTGTTCCTCTTTTGAATATGGGGCATCTGTCACCAACAGAGTCACAGTCCGAAGAAGAACCCTTTCCGTAGTATGATATTAGCCATTAAAAAGTCGGCATGCGTTGCTCTATTTGCTCCGCCGACCACTCGATCAAGACTAATCATAATGTTTTTTTCGTTTACTCCAAAAAATCATATGCCATGCCTGGTATATAATATATACCATGTAGTCGTGTGACTTGCACGGACAAATAGACAAGGACTTCTGCGTTGCCGTTGAGGTCGGGTATATGATTAGGCTCGAAGGCACTATATAAAATCCTGTCTCAATCATAGGGATCACAAGCTCAAAGGGTTATTTTCTAGTATAATTATGTCTACAGGGCTAAAGCACCGTTGAGAGTTATGAAACTTGGCCACAGGGAAAAGAAAAGAGAAAAAAGGAGCACATGAACTCTTAATTTCTAGTGCCCTGTTTAAATCTTTGGTGCAATGAGGATATATCCTTGCGGGTTTCGCCGATCGTCATGTTGTATCAATACAATATCTCCGGTAAGCAACCATGTATATCTTTTATATGGGAATCCATTACATCTTTGCTATAACTGAAACTTGAGATCATCTTAAAAACTAACATGAATATATCATTTTATCAATTGATTATTTTGAGATTTAAATCCAGAACCGCAAATTAAACGACTCTTTTTCATCTTCAATGAAGCAATGTATGCATGCTTAAACACGTTATTGATTTGGATATAAGAATTTAGGTAAACCTGAACGAAGACCTTTTAAATTACGTACAGGAAGTTTGGATAAAGACTCTTTATTTATTTTTATCTTTTTTTATTTATTTATTCCCTCTACCTTGAAAGAATTGTCAATGTAACTCTTTTTTGTTTGCTTTCGTAAAAAAAAAATAGCACCGCTCAATTTTTTTTTAAAAAAAGTAGCACATGTGAAAAAACAATTCTCTGAGAAATAACACATTTAACACGTTGAGAACATCGCGACCACATAAATTAGCAATTCCAGAGGCTATGTTGTTGAAAACTACGTAAGTCATTGATTTTTTAAAAAAATTTAAGATTTTAAGTAATACTTATTCTCTATAATTCAAGATAGCTGTAATCCATTTAAATTTCAATGGGATTACTTGACTTGTTAGGCTAATTATGATAATTAATAATTAGTTGTAGTCAATTTAAAATTCAATAATATTTATAATTAATTTAAGTTTCAATAGAATTCCTTAACAATTGGTATGTAACTAGCAATCAATAATAAAATTTTGAGAATAAAATGACATTAGTAAATTAGTTGTTTTAACAACTAAAAATTTTGAGAAATATTTCTAATAAGGAACTGATTAAAAATATATAAATATTGAGATTAGAAAAAACATATAAAAGAAATTTTTTATTTGGTACATCATTAATACATGAAGAAATAATTTTATTTAGAAAAGATGATGATGAAATTCAGGTTCATGTTTATTTGACAAGGAACTGATTAGAAAATAAATAAATATTAAGAAAAAATATAAAACAATTTTTTTTATTTAGTATATCATTAACATATAAGAAAATAATTTTGTTAAGGAAAGTTTGAATTCATGTTTATCTTAAAGAGAACTTATTAAAAAATAAATAAATATTGAGAATAAAAA
>Ga0325405_1002022_pt1 | contig 20909 bp, 14 predicted proteins | sample PopdelMetagenome_21_FD_205663 | JGI IMG/M metagenome (GOLD analysis project Ga0325405, IMG submission 205663) | Populus deltoides microbial communities from Bellville, Georgia, United States - Xylem-Control-R2 | ecosystem: Host-associated > Plants > Phyllosphere > Stem > Wood/Secondary xylem...
ATATATATATATATATGGTAATTAAAATAATTAAATGATATTATAAATAGATAATTATTGGTGCAATATTTTATGAAAATTTATGAGTTAGAAAATATTTTTTTAGTAAATAAAATAAATTAAAAAATAACTATAAAATAATTTTTATTCAACAATTTTTTTATAAAATATTTTCTAAAAATAAACAAAACAATTGCAAGCATGCTAGGGGATTAATTTTCGGGTACTTTAAGTTGAAGCTTATATGTTTCCTGTATGCAAAGTGCGCTGCTAGCATATTTTTCCCTCTAGTCCAAAATACTTCTCGAAAAAAAAGAAAAGTAGCAGCAAGATGAGTAATCTTCCGTGAATGGTGACAACACCAGCTATCTTGTTCGAAGACTCACATTTTGTTTGTTTTCGGGTCTTTTAATTGATTGAATGTTTTGCACCAACAACATTCTGTACCCTAGAGAAGACAGAGACCAAAAAATCCTCCTCTACGCTTGCCGCAACTGTGATCAGTGATCACCAGGTTTAGTTTAGGCTATTCATAATTCAATTTAAAACTAAACCCGTTATTTATTAAAACGAAAAACCCTAATATTTTTTTTTTTTTTGTTCCAGCAAGTGGCTGATAATAAATGTGTGCGCTGAAAGAGGTGCATCACTCAGTAGCAGAGAAAACTCAGGTATTACATGTAGCTGCTGACCCTACTCTTCCTCGCACTAAAGCTGCTACTTGCACTGTCTGCAAACATCCTGAAGCTGTCTTCTTCCAGGTCAGTACTATTTTTTATGCTATTTAATGCCAATAGGAATATGTTCTATTTTTTTATAAAAAAAATAAAATTGGTATCTGGGTCTGTTAGCATTGTATAGAAATTTTTTTTGGTGCGCTTGTTAATTGGTCTTTGGCAAAAAATTGTTTGCGTCATTTTGATGAGCGGCTGTGTTTATTTTGAAAATATTTTAAAAAGTTTAGATCCAAAACCAGATTGAATACGAGCGGAAAACGTGGGCATTAATAAAGGGGAGACACGGTAGGGTATGACCTAGGTTTGATTTTTAGGGGTATCTGTGTGAAAGGTTGCTATGGCATATTTGCAACTGAAGAGGATGAGTATGCTTTATCTAACACAATGCCACATGTTGTTTGTGGGTTGTTGACATGCAAATTTAGTTGAAGGATGTAGTGGTAGTGATATTTGAAGAGAAACACATTGGAGATGGTTTTGGCATAGCCTATGGATGTAGTCAAAAGGAAAGGGCTACGTGCCTTGTTAACAGAAGCACTATTCTTTTTAATTTGACATGATTGCACATTCTTTGTTTCTTTTCTTCCAGTACAAATGAGATTAGATTAGCATGTACTGAAGTGTTTCCGTGTTTTTCCTCTCTTCACATGCATGTTTCATCATTTCTCATTGGTTTATGTGTCATGGATTGCCCTATATGTCTCGGGTAAAATATATATTTTCATTAAAGACTAGCTACTCGTCTCGTCTTTTACTGCTCTACAGCTACACCCTGTTAGAAGTTGCTCATCGTGGTTGCAGGAACTGTGGTTGAGATGGTTACTCCTTTAAAATGCAATTCTAGAGTTCCTCTAAATCTGCGCCATGGCAATTTGGTTTTTGTGATATCTTGTGTTTGGCTTTGAAGAACTACTTTTCTTGAAAGATCTCTCTTTCATATATGTAGGAAGAAAATGCCTTTATTAATACTCTAACATACAGCCACCCTTTCTAAAACTCAAGCTTTTGACACTTTCCATTAAGATTGAAGTGCATGGTAGAATCCATTGCTGGGAAAGTGTGAACTCACAATTGGCTGTCGTCTTCTCTCATATGAATGATATTTCTCTCCAGTTTATCCATGCATGTAGCTGCCACTGAGTGGCCATTATGATTGCAGATGTCTATTATTATTTCATTTTCAACTTGTTTTTTTGGTGCATCTTTGTAAGCTAGCATTGGACAGTACCATCTGTTTAAGATCTTTGTTTTTTATTAGAAATTATTTAGTAATCAAATGTGCTTATTAGGATCAATGAACTAGCTGTAATCTTTAAATGACAGTATATTCATGAAGCAGCGATTGACTCTTTTAAGTTCTAATGTGGTGCTTTCTTCAATTTTGCAGGCAACTTCTAGGACGCTGTTTTTTGTATGCTGCAACCCGAATTGTAGCCATACGTGGAGAGATTGAGATTTATCTGTCCATCAATCAAAGCTCTAAATAGGACATTTGGAAATGTTTTCAAGACTGATATAGTTGAGATCCCATGCACGGGTTCTTATCTGCTGATTTTGTGGAGGTTTTGCGATCATTTTGTATACTTACATATTAGTAATAGTCAACCCGGAAGGATTTTGTATCATCATTGAGAAACCAAATTATAGGGGCCAGACTTCATCGGTTACAACTACTTCAGTATGATGCAATTCAGGCTATGAAAAAGAGAAGGTCTGATGTTTCTAGGCCTCCCTAAGAATGCCCAAACTCCCAAAGGTTCCTTTTCATTTAGAGCTACAGGTGCCATATATACGTGTGCTAAAGGGGCAGTCTAACCTTGAACTTGTTTAACAATTGAAGTTATGGTAAATTTATTTATGTGTGTTCTCTTAGTAAGTTCATCAGTTTTATCAATATATATATATATATATATATATATATATATATATATATATATATATATATATATTTCAAATTTAAAATTGGAGTTGAAGGAATGAGGAAATCAAAAATAAATCCTGGAAACCCTATCACATATGAACCTATTTATATTTATTAGAAAAATGAGGTGATTTTTGTTATTGTAGAGTTAGTACGTGTAAGTTTGGGAATATAGTTGAAATTGTGTTTCTTAAAAAATTTTAATTTTTTTTTGTTTTAATTTTTTATATATATATTTATATTTATTTTAATGTGTGCATATCAAAAATAACTTTTAAAAATAAAAATATATATATTATTTTGATATATTTTTAAACGAAAATTATTTTAAAAAGTAATAAAAAAAAACCCTAAAAAAAGGCAAAGTTGTCCTATAATTTTAGATTTAGAGAATGCAATGATGATTAAAAATTACTCTGTTTATAAAATAGGTTAGATTTGATCCAACTCAAACATCTCATTACTTGATATATATTTATGCAAATTATTCTATTTGTTTGAGTCACAATATTTTTTTTCTTTTTTTAAGTGATTATAAATGTTTGTAGAATAATTTATCAATATGTTATCATTGTAGATGATATATTTGTGTATTAGTTTAACAATATTAAAGATCATTTATTTATAATGTTTAAAAGTGTATTAATTTAGTAATATTAAATGTGAAAAATAATACCAATGCATGTTATATACGAGTGAAGATTCTCCCATAATAAATATCTCTAGATAACAAAAATACTTAAATACATACTTCATTAAAATATTAAATAAGATACCGTGGCAATGTAGACCTAAGTGGCATTGTACTAATAATCTTTGGCGTCAAACAAGAACGTTACCTCCTAAAACATTTGAGGAGAAGAAGTTCAAACTTGCCATTTGAGAACGAGAACTAGAACGTGAGCGACAACGTCAGCAACTAAGGGCTAAAATGGCGGGCAGTTTCTGTATTCATTTGTGAGGATGCTAACAATGTTGTCTATACAAGAATGAATCTTCCTGTGGAAATTTTTCCACAGCAATCAAGCTACTTTCCCCTGAGAGCTCTATCTCCCCTAAAACAACGCATAAAAAACACAAGGAAAACCGATTCCCAAAATTGAAGCTAGAGGGTGAAATACCTCCCGGTAAATAAAAAAAAAAAATTTGTACAAAAAAATTATGAGGTGAAAAACCCGATGGGCCCAACTAATATCCCAACAATTTGAGGCTACAAAGATGATAATGTCCGCGCGAACCAGTTTGATAAACGTCTCATTTTTATGGTGAGCTCTGCATTCTTCTCAAAGTGTGATTCAGCGTTTGAGACGACGACTTCAAAGTCATGCTTCAATGCCTCCAAGCTTCTATAGTAGTTGTTTTCTAACCTTGACTGGATCACTTCAAGAGACAATGGAACTGGGAACCTGGGAATTTCAGGGATCAAACACCAGCTCAAGCACCAAAAATTTTGCAAGTTACTGCTAATACGTGCTTCTTGAAAAAAAAATCAAGCGTCTCAGAACAAAAAAAAAAAAAGGCAAGAGAATATACCTGTTAATAAAATTTGACTTCTGTGAAACTTGCCTTAGCTTTTCAACCCCATAGTGATCCTGAATATGCGCAAAAAAAAATCAGACAAGTCCCCACGATATCTTTGAATTGATTTAGTAGCCACATCTAAAACATTTACAAAGATCTTATACAATAAATTATTTTCCCACCCTCATGCATGATTACCTGGTCTTTTTTGCCTGATCGCTCTAATTTGGCGAAGGCAGACAACAACTTATTTGTGATCTCCTCATCTATACGAGGCTGCTCCAACTGAGTATCATCATCAAAAAGCTCCCAAGGACTGTGTTCATGCAATTCTTTGGGATCACTCTTGTACTGAACAGTACACCTCTCCCATGGACTGTCAGGAAACTCCGAAGATTTGGGCTTCGTATATAGAACCCGGCCATGCCACCAATCACCATCTTCTTCACCCTCGTTTTTCCACCAGACCTTACATTTATCCCTACGACTCCAATTCCTCTGTATGGCAGCATCGAACCGAGTTCTCTCAACAAGAAAATCTGGGAAGCCAGTCATTTCGGGTAGAGTTAACTTGAATGATTTCTGAAATGTGCTGGAAGTAGGATCTACAAATCTAAGCGTCATTTTGCAACAACAATCTCCAGATCCTGCAAGAGCAGCATACTCAAGGGCTTCAACCTTACAGAACTCGACCGCCCTAATGTTTCCCTTCATTATTTTCCAAGGGCCTGCTTCTTTAGACTTCATGCGATCTAAGTACTCTTGATGGCCCTGAAAAAACAAAGAAGCTTCCAAGATAAATCATTTAAATTATAAGACCTAAATTGCAATTAACCTTAGGCAAGAATCAAGATAATAATCTTTAGCATCTCTTCAGACTAACCTGTCTCAAATATGCAACTTCATCCCCTTGCTGGGGGATATAACGAGACCCCTCCTCGTGCATTGACAGCATTAACCATGATGCTTTTTTGGCTGACTGATGCAACTTCCTTCCATCTACTGGACTTGTGTCACGAAAGTGATAACTGGCTTTCCTGTTTCTAGTAGATCTCAAGCGAGCTGTCATCCTTGAGCTGGATCCCCATTCTTCACATGAAAGCTGACATCTATTAATGGAATTGTCGAGGGCATCTCTACAAGTATCATCTGATTCATGTCCCTGCTCCAACTGGAGATTATTGCTTGCCATATTTGAATCATGTGTAGGTGCCTTCAAGCCCATGGAACGTGTTCTATGAGATCCACCAGATGCGCCTTCATAGGAATCCCCTCTGAAATCAAGATGAGGGTCACAAGCACTTAAAGTGTCTTCTCTGATGCTACCATCACCTTCTGAGCTAATTCTACCTCTGCCTGGCTTTGACCTTCTGTAAACAACATCAAACATCCTTTTCGGATCTGAACGGGACCCCGAAGAGTTGTCCAAGGATGGCATGGAAATTTCACCAATCTGAGTATCTGATTCTTCCAATCCATCACCTTTATATTCTGGAGCAATTCCATTGGAGCCATTATTCTCCAGCATCTCCTTGACTGGATTCTGTGTCATGTTTGCAGGTTTATCAGTAGATAAATCACACCTACCATTTCCTTGATTATCTAGTGAGTCCTTCAATATCTTTTTTGATCTTATCCTTATCTTTGTTGAGAAAGGCGGGAGGCTCTCTCTGAGATCAGGAGGGTTGTCATTCCCATTAACCATGTGACCCAGGGTTGGTAATTTATCAGAGTCCAGGCATCCGTTGAAGGTTGGGTGCTCTTCACCATTGGACACATCATTTACAAGCTCAAAGGTATCAGCACCAGCATTTCTTCCATTCACTGGTACAACTCCTTTGTCCATGTTATTTTGAACTTCTAAAGTAGGGGATATTGTGCCATTATCCTCCTGAAGTTTTGAGTACCTGTTGAGATTATTTTCATTTTCATTGTGTTCACCAAGGCATGCACTAGATCCAGTATATGCTGCTGATGAAATGGATTCTCCCAATCTCTGACGCTTAGAAGTACGAGCCTTTACACCTCCCCATCTGATATCCCCATTTTTATATTCTTCAGACAGGTCCAAAGGATAATTTTTTATCTGTGCTCTTCTTCCTCCATCCATTCTGCTGCAATGTGCATCACCAGAAAAATATCCTGGATCTTGAGAGCTTGTAGGAACCCCATTTACCTCAGTGGCTTCCTGAGGAGCTTTGGACGATGATCCAACCAAATCAACCTGGCTGTCACCCTTGTGCATTCCACACTCTGGGAGCACAATCTTACTAGAATCATGAACTGGCAGTTTAAGGACCAATCTCCTCCTATTTATAGTATTCATGTGAGATTCAGTAAATTCATGATATTTTGCGAAGTCTTCAGGCTCTTCCAGGATATCTTTTCCTTTCAAATTCCTGTTTCCCTCATCGTGCAAAGATCTATCTGATTCATCGCTTTCAATATTTGAGTCTTGCATTCCAGATTCAGTTTCTGATAAGTCACCTTCTGAGCCATCTTCATCTTCTGCGTCTGTAGCTGTTCCAGTAATTTTTGAAAATAAACTAAGCGCATTGCGGGCAGCAGCTCTTTGAGGTCTCAAGGCCTTTGAAGTGGAAGACTTCCTCTTTGAAGCTTTCCTGTCAATCCTTGATTTCCTAGTTCGATTACTTCTAATTGAGTTTCCATCACATTCATCCAAATTCTTCCTTTTAACACGCCTCCCAGAAGAAGTCATTATCTCAATCTGCAAAAAGTGGGGGCAAAAAGAATAAGCTAGCAAGTCAAGCATGCATGAAATCCAATATTTTGAAAGAAAATTGTTTAAAAACATGTACTTCAGCCTTTTGTTTTCTCCTTTTAGATCCTCGGAAACCATCCCTGCCCTCAGCCTCACTGTCTTCTGCACTACACTCTGGATCACCAGAGGAACTATAATTTGACCTTCCTTGCTCAGCCTCAGAAGAATTTTCTTGAGGGGCATTGTACTCTGAATCATTGTCATCACTTTGCATGTCATTTTCTGGTTCCCAATCCATGGCATCTATGAAATCAGGCAGTGGCTCAACCAATACATCCAAGTCGGCCAAGGCGAGCATTTGGTTCTCCGGGTCTAGACTGAAGTCTGGTCCAACAGCAAATCTTACAGAAGATGGCTTCCACTCCACACCCAGAGCTCCTAACCGTCTCTGCTGGTACATGCTCTGGTAAGGTTCCGTATAAGGAATCATCCCTAGAATTCTCAAAAAAAACAAGCACTTGAGAGAATGTAATTGAAAATTGCATATGCCATAAGAATTCCATAATGATAAAAGTTGCCAGGTGAAATTAAAACCTGAGTCACAAAGAAGATCCTGCATATTCCGCCGGAATGGTACTTGCTGAGTTTCCTGAATTAGATGTTTCACATTGTTTGACATCGAGAAGTGAACACAAAATGAAAAGTAACTATGTAAATCAGAACTTCAATACTGCTACATCTCATGTAGGATCTATTTGGTCTGCATGAGTCAAAATTTCAAAACCCGACAATTATAGCAAAGAATATTTTTTAGGGATACAATTATAGTCATTTATAAACTCATGCGTTGACTAAAATAACTTTGCATATAGATATGCATGTGTGCATGCAAGCAATAAGTAATTGCCACAGGCTGCAAAATGACATGCTTAGTAATTCAGAATTAGGGCTACAAAAGGATGGGCAAGAATTTTTTCAGGTGAGTATGGAACTCAACAATAAACTCAATTAATCAAAAGGGAACTTCTATAACATACTGCCTTTAATCAAGATGTTACATTCCCTATAATATCAAGTACTTCTCAAGGTGCATGTTTCTTGACATTATGTATGCGATGTAGTGCATAGTAATACATAGGTTTGCTGAAGCCACCAAATTATAGACAGCTAGCTAACCTGGTCAAGTACATTTCCGTAGGTATCTTGTATCAGGGGCCGATAATCACCAAGGAAGAACTGTACACAGAGTGAGTATCATAATGCATTTCCAGAGAGTTCTCAGTAGAACCTCCAAACACGAGTGGTTATTTATAACGCACCTGATCATATTTAGCATCCTTTTGGGACTCGCCTTGGCCTGTATTTAATATGTACAACTGACCCACATCATCCGAAAGTATAATAGATGTCCCGTCCCTGTTATAAAAGTAGTGAATGATAATCATGACAGCAGCAGTAAGGTTGCTAGAAATTTACAGATATATCTTCCAGCATTTTGATTGGGAAAGCATACAATTAAACTCCATCTCAAGTATAATAAACTACATGTACAACAAATAATCATGCAAAACTGATATAATATTGCTAAGTGGCAACGCCTATTTGAGACCTGAACATGGATTCACAATCGCATAAAATTCATCTGACATTTACTTGGATGAATCAAGTCCAGGAAAAGTTTAACTTTACTGAACTGGTAAAATAACCATGAGGCTAAAATACAAAAACTGATACACTAGCCTAACTATAAGGAGTTAACCCAAAGTCCGATGAGAATCTCTCGTAACATAACTTGAAATAAAGCTGAAAACAGTAAATTAATAGTCTAGAAAGCTTCTATTTTAGAAAATTAAACTATCGTAAAACAATGAAAAACTTGTAAGATTCATAAGATGTTCTTGGACATTGATTCAGAAGAGTGATACCAACAGAATCAACAAAATTAGAGATTCCATATTAAGCATCAATAGGCACCTACGGTGAAAACTTTCCATCAACCAACTTGAAATGTGAAATTTCGTAGATCCGGATGGGTGTGCCCTCCCAAATCTAAATAAAGAAAAAAAAAATATGAATGCAAACAGTAACCAAAGAAAGGTATTGCAATATAAAATGAGATTCAGCAAAATGAAGACTCACATCCCACACTATTGTTTTTCCATCATAGCCAGCACTCATAGCTATTCGCGGGTTGAAAGGATGAACATCCAGAACATATGTCTGCCAAGAACACAAATGACATAGTCAGAAACGCTGGACACATCAAGTGAATGACTTGTGAAAAATAAGAGAATCCAACACAATGTGTATCAAGATAAACTGCATTGATATGAAAAATAGAAAAATGAGAAATGAGAGCAAAACAGAAAATAGCACCCTTCCAAGAAAATAGGTAAATTCCAGCTGTTTTACAAGGATCTCCTAATAGAAATGTGATACGGGTGGAAGTTGGATTCTGTAAGAATCACCACATAAAAGGATACCAAACACAAGAAAGCATTGATCTCTGCCAACAGTGGTCAAAGAGGTGAAAGACGCCGGAAAACAGGCTTCGAATAACAATTGATCATTGGTCCTTGTATACAAACAGAATAGGAGGTGGAAAAGAAGTCAAAATTCAGCAAAACATGCTTTTGAAATGCTCAAACATACACATTGGATAAACAAACCATTTCTAAAGTAAAAATGGGTAGGGACAGCAAGGATCTGCAAAAATAGGTACCAGTTTCTTCTAGTGAATGAGGCAGGAAAATTGACCGGTAAAACAAATTAAAAAAAATACTCTTTTCGGAGATAATAGTGGCATTTAAAATATTACAAAATTTTGCAGAAATTTCCCTTTAGAACTAGCAACAACAATGAATGAGAGATGGTTACTTAAACATTCTGAAAAACTGAGGTCATTACGGGACAACATATAATATATTTGAACTAACAGGAAGGAAACATAAAATACAATTGCTGGCTGCGAAAAACTAATCTATTCTTTTGCAACCCTTCTCAGCTTTTGACCATCAACTTAAAAGAAAATTCACTAAAAGTGAATATCTGAAAATATAGCAAAAACAATGTGAAACAATTATAAAATTAAGAGATGCATTCCACTTGACCCACAGAAAAAGCACACTAGCACATTGCATTTACAATAGTTATAAAACTAACATGGAGAATTGTGACAAGTGATCAGTCAATGGTTAAGAGCACCCCATGATTTTACCAGTCAAGATCATAGGGAGAGATGGTAACACAGAAATTGTTGAATGAGAGGAGCATATCAGTCATCCTGACATGTAACTACATATGGACAGTTTAACATTTAAAGAGGGGAAAAAGGACGCTTGTAAGAAAAATGAGGAACCACTTACAGATTGAGTATGACCAGTCAAAGAATGCACCAAACTACCATCAGCAGCATTCCAAACACATATTCTGCAATCTGCACATGAATCATCACCCCCACACAATCAACTTACAGAAAAAAAAGACTACATTTCCTACTTCAAAAAAATATTCAATAGAATCCAACTCAGTTCCAAATTTCATTTTTTGGTAAGATCAATAACATGAGGGAAAGAATTAATAGAGTTATTTATTATTTATTTTATTTTATTTTTTAAAATAAAGGGACATAGCACAAAAAAGTCCGTAGAAACTTTTGCAGGGCCATTGAAATTTAAATTTTGTTGTCCCACGCCCAAATCCATATGCGGGCATGTGAGCATAAAAAGATTGAAAAATTTGTGAAACTTATCGAGTAAAGCTCTGTCCAAATAGTGAACAGCAACAGCAAAAATAAAATTCAATGGAGAAATAAAAGATGAGCTTTAAACAACAGTGAGGACTCATTGCTTGAAAGTTTCAATGACAATAAGTAGATTTCTTCCATTTTGGATAAGTGAAACAGACAGCTGCCCTTTCCACTCGGACAATGTCCCTTAACTTGCCCAGGAATCAAATTGTGAATAACATTCCATGGCTTCCAATTTGCTGGAAACTAGATAATCTGCCAGCCAGAACAATACAATCCACAAGTACCAAGGGCAGCAGAAAATGATCTTTGTTGTTATCTTAACAACACCTCAACCAACACCAGCACAAAGTACATGCCTTTTAAGAATTACAATCGTGTTTCCTTTCCTTTTTTCTGAAGGTCTCCAACACTCCAGGAATTTAAAGCATTTAGCAACTAAAATAGAAAGGGATATGACAACATAACCAACAAATAAAACATATCTACCACAAAGAATGAATCGTAGAGCCTAAAAAGTGAGAGTATCAACAACAACATCATTTTGCTGTAAAAGAAGAAGATTTTGTTAGAAGCTAATGGGAACATTTATGAATTTTGAAACAGGTTGACTTATATGGTGATGCTTAAGGACTGATCAAAGAAACACTGGGGGCTGAAATGGACAAGCATTTGTATTACTTCTGCACCCCCCCCCCCTCCCCTTCCCTTTTTTTTGGCAAAAAAGATAACTGAAGTATGAGAAGATAGCTGAATTTATATAGTTGCACTCACATACATCCATAAATATGTACATGAAAACTTGTAAAAGAAAGAAGTATTACCCATGATAGCAGCTAGGACAAAACGATTATCCAGACTCCACGCAATCATGTTTACCCCACGAGGAGTTGGAAGAATTCTCTGTCGTGGACCTCCTCGTGGAGGTTGAGTAGGCATTGGTGGAGGAGGAACTTTCAGATGATAATGCCGTATCCAACGGCCAGCTTTACCCTTCAAAAAGAAAGAAACATATATTTGTTGTTCAGAAATCAAGAAGGTATCCTGGTATTGCTCAAGGTCACATTGACGCAAATTGAACCTCACAAAAAGTAATTGACTGATTCTCATTTCCCTGAGAAGAAAGAAAACCCGGAGAAAAGGTCATTTACATGTGATCTACGTGATTTTGGAATCCAAATAATTGCACTGCCATCTCGAGAACAGGTAACAATGCTTTCATGAAAATACCTGGCATGTTTAATTATGAAGCATATATTGTCAATAGATCTGATTAACTATAACAAAAGGGTGTGATATAGATATATTCTCACAAAGAAAAAGCAATTCAACATAAATAAGCAGTTAAGAAAAATTCCATACCATGAATTTTTAAATTTTGGAATATTTTCTTCCTTTGAGTTGTCAGCCATAGAAAATCTAGATGGCATGGCACAACCACTACAAAACAAAGCAGTATCCTATGTCAGCATTCTAATTTTTTTAATGGCAGCATTAGCACAGAGAAAGAAACACTTACCTAAATTGGACATAGTTGACATCATTCTCGTGGCCAGGTAACACATCTATCTCATGATTTGGCTGGGCTGAATCATCCGTGTTGGATTTAAGAGCATTCCACACCTGCAAGTGATGAAATATTACTAACAAGTTATCCAGTGTTTACATGTCAACAATCATTCACATCAGTTCTCCCAAGATCAATATTCATACCACACATAGAAGATAAAAATAGGATAACCATTAAGCAGAATTGCAAGCAAGCTAAGGGAATTTAAATATACCCTAGCAAGGTGGTCAGAGCTACCAGTGACAAATACAGTTCCATGAGCATTGAATGCACAACAAAAAATCTGATGGCTCTGAGGACCACTACTTGTGGACGGACCACTGTTCTTTCCTGCACCCATTCCATAATTCTTGTAACTTCTTTTGATAAATGAACCAGTTCATCAATCATGAGTTAGAATGAAAAGGTAACTAACCAGCCACAGGATCTGGAGGCCTTGGAACATATATCCGTGTACCTAAGTTGGAAGACCTGGCATCCCAAATCCTACATGTTCCATCATCTGAAGACCTGCAAAGAACGAGTAAAAGCTATAAATTATTGCAGAGAACAAGTACTGAGGAGTCAGCATTGTACTTTCAAGGTAGTGGTGCCAATTTTTTCAGAAGGCAAAAATGTAGATTTTGCCAGGGAAAAAAACCAAACATGAAGCTACAGAATTTTTAATGCATAAAATTCACATGGGTGCAAGGGGAAAACAACTACTACATGATTACTGAAATAAAGACGGGGAGTCAAAATTCACTTGAAACAATGCAGACATTATGTGCCTTAGGGCCTCAAACTAGTCAAACTTGACTCAACTAAATCTTAATCATAACAAATGAAGTGGGATATTGCGAGTTGTTAGGGCTGGAAAATGGATATTTATTGACAACCACAAAAATAATTGATGATCTGAAATTCTCGGAGACAAGAAGATTGAGATACCACGCTACAAATTTAAACATGGCAACGATAAAGAAAAAATCTACGAAGTTAAAGATCCAGAGAAGATAGCAGAGATACATGAATTAAAATTCCCATTAATTTAGGATACAAAAGTTTAAGTCAAGAACCATATCTATCAAATTTATTCATGGTTGGCACCTGGCTTCTCCTCCAATCATAAAAGGTTTCAGATGGGAAAAAAGTAGTTCTGGATTCAAACCTAACAAAGTGATAAAATAAAGTCCTGCAATCTACAGTGGCATGTTCCAATATCAAGTTTCCTTGCAACAAGAGAGTCGTATCCAGAGGCAGTAGATTCATGAAACAAAGAACAAAATCTCAGAATTGTAGAAGATCCATAACATAAGATTGCAATCAGCCTTACGACAAAAGCTGGTATGCAGAACCAGGCCTTGGACTAAATGCAATGGCAGTAACAGCTGCAGAGTGTCCACGAAGAACTGATATTGGCATCCCATCTGGCAAACGCCACTGCCCAAATCCAGATGTAGCGATCAAAATTTGGGCATAAAGAGAATAAACAGGAAGAAAGTCCTTACTTTTTAGAAGAAAAAAGCTTACAACTCGAATTATGCAATCATTTGAAGAGGATGCCACCAAGGTATTGTTCGAATTTACAGCCAAGTCAGTAATGTCCCCCTTTCATGCATGGATTGAAATGCAATTTATGATTAAACAGCAATGGAAGCCAAGAAATCAATGGTATTGGATTTACATAACCATACTCACTTCATGCCCTCGACAGCTAGCTAAGCAAAAAGCAGTTTCCATGGACCAGATTTTTACAAGACGATCGTCTGAACCAGTGACAACATATCTCCCAGAGCGATCAAATATTGCTGCAGGATTTACATTGAGGCAGTTTTAGGTACAAATCCACAAATATCAATGAAAACTAAGAGAATGCATATGGTGTGATGTCCAAGATGCATCTGGGCAAATGTTCTATTTTATTTCAGATTTTGGCAGACCAGTCACAATATATGACTTGTGAGTTTTCCCTAGGATAGGGACATAAACTGCATAGTCCAATACCATAAAATTTTGCTGTAAAACTCATACCACAATAGACAGCATTCCGATGTCCGCGTACTCTCTTGACATTTTGCATTTTCTGTACCATAGTTGATGGTTTCGCAATAGCATAGCATGCTGCACGAATAGAAGGTGCACGATGGTGTCTTGCAAAACCACCTCCAATTTCCCTCAAACTTAACCCACGAACCTGATCAGCATGTCTATGAGGCCATCGCATGTGAGCAGGGGGGTGCTTGACTTGGTCATTTCCCTTATCTCTATCACCTTTAGACACAAAGGAGTATTTTACATCTTAATAAATTCCAGTTAAAAATAGACAATGAACTCTATTATGCCATTATGAACAGAAATATCTCACAAAAGCATAAAAACCTCATACAAACACAAATGTCAGGTTATCATTTCATTTCAAAGCTTAAATAGATGTAACCTACAACTCAAAAGTGAAAATGAACCCGTTCCCAGAAGGGTAGGAACATCAGCAGCATTTGGAGCATCACCAATCAAGCCTTTTGATGGCGAGGCTGTGTTGAGCAATAATTGCTTCAAAAGCTTTACCAAGTGATTCTTCTCAATGTGAGGGTACCTGTATACATATAATTAATGAAAGGTCTAGTCAAAGATAGTTTGAGGCAAAAAATTAACAAAATACAATGTGCATTATATATCCACAGAAATGCAGACAAAAGTTTACAAAAGAAACCAGGACCATTATTTCAAACCATTTTTAACTCAACCATTTATGTAGGCACATGCAGTTTGCCCCACAAAAGCAACGCTGAGTGTAATTGTGTGTGGCCACACGAGTGAGTAAGTGAGAGAGAGAGAGAGAGAGAGAGAGAGAACACATTGCATACTGCTCCTCCAAACTATTGTAACTTAATGGAAATGATAGACCATTATCATTTTCATCCCCACTATGTGCTCCACTTCTTGAATACCAAGCATGATATCTTCTAGGTAAAAGTTGATGTTCGAGAAGTTCATTCCAAAACTGTACATAAGTTCTCTGACATGGCCCAGCTGAAAGGAAATGCATAATTAAAAAGTAAACTTCACTAAGGTCAACATCCACATCTTTCACCCTTCTGCGACTTGTCTCTGACTCTGCAAGTTGAGCAATCTCACGCTCCTTACTGGAAAAGCTCAAAGGCATCATACTGCCTGAAGGTGCATCCCTTGAAGGAATGTACTTCTGGAGAGCAATGTTTCCTGTAATTCAAGAAGCCAGAAACACAAAACTTAAATAAACAAGTAAATCAATTCTCAATTGAAAAGGAAAAGGAAAAGGAAAAGTTAAACATTAAAAGATACAAGGAAATATAGGGAACCACTTGGCATACAGCATAGAGGAACTTGATGAATCCAACCAAACTAAGCATATTTGTAATATTTAAACTGCACATATAAAGAACAAGAATTTTCGGTTCTCAAACTTTTGTACAGCAAAAATAACATCAAATATTTTATTCCAGGGTTGAATAAAAATATTGTTGTTGGAAATGCCTGAAATCAAATTAAATTTGAATGTGTATTGAGTTGGATGTTGATCTTTGATGGTTTATTTGCTTCCAATTTAGATCCACTTTTGCATTGTATAAACATTAAAGATATTTGTAAGGCTTGCTTTGATAAGAAAAAACCATCGTAAGAAATTATTCTAGTACAAAATGATTTATATAATGAATTTCTGATTAATTGGTGGTTGAAAAAATGTTCACGATGTTTTTATATTAAATCATTCATAAAAATAATGAATTAATTGGTCATACAACTTGCTACTAAACTTCAATAAATTTTATGATTTCTTGATTTTTACAGTATTTTGTAATGATTATCCCAACTGATTATAGTAAAATGTTAATTGGTTATAAAATATTTTATTTTAAAAATAGGTTTTCATCAGTAATAATTTAAAAATAGGTTTTAGTTGGTAATAGCAGTACGGTTCTGAAGCATAAATTTGATTTATTAAATTACTTACAATGCAATTAGATTTAATTGATAAATCAAGTCAATATATATGCAAATTCTGAAGTTTAAATTCAATTATTAATCATTATACTACAGTAATTTAATTTAAGAAATTACTAAATTAAGTTTAAAAAAAATTGACGTCATTCAGAATTCATATCCTGTATTCTAACAAGCAAAACCCATTATTTGGGTGTTTATCAGTTAGTGAATTTGTAGTGTGTGTTTATAATGTGATCCATTACTTCCAAATTGTGTCAAACATGAGACATGACCCTTGTCTCCAATTATAATTAGAAAAAAACATTTAAAATGTTTGACATGTATCTTTTAACATTTTTTATCCAATGTGACAAAAAATTGCCCCATGGATGATGACATTCCCTAAAAAGAGATGCCCTTATCCCTCCATCAGCGGCCCTCACGCTCCAACCAGATGAACCACCACCAAAATTGCAACCCCAAAATCACAACAATACCCACCTCTAGTAATGGTGCTATAAACAGAAACACAGAACAACTTGTCAGCTGTGAAACCCTGAGCCAACATCAACAAAATCCAGATTCGCCAGCACCAAATGGGCCCCAAGACCTCCATATATACATGCATCCACTGAACCAAGAAGATTGTGATTAACAATAATCTCCTAGTCCATCTAACATGACCAAACCTCAATTCATCCTAAAATTGAAGGCCTTGATAATCGAGCATGAAGAGCATCCACCTCAATTATCTTTGACAAGCACTCATTTACCAATCAAACATAATACACCTAATGCTAACATCTCAAAAGCTCTAGATCAATGCAAAAGGGGCTCGTATCCACCCTGGCACAATTAATGCTACCATCTAAAAGCTTAAAAGCTAATTTGGATGCATTAAAAACATGGTATAACCTGAGACCCGATTCCACCTTGCATCAATAGAATTTAAAATCTAATAATTGTATTCAAATAAGTAAGACCATTAATGAAAATATTGACTGGTTGGAGAGATAACAAGAGGAAACCACCACCCCTTGGGCCCCCTTTCTAGCAAACCATATTCAAACATAAAAACACCAAGAGAAAAGAAGCATAAAACTTCCATGAACAACCTAATGATGGAACTAACTTCTGATACTCAAAATCCACGATGATTATCAGAAGATGGTCATTCCTCCAGGACCACTTTCTGATGCAAGTTCTGATGATCAAGACAGAACATCCGAAACAGAGCCAAGCAGAAGGAATTGATTGGATCTAACAACATGAAGAGTAGTGTTAAAGATCAGGATTTGGCTGAAGCAAGTTCCAGTGGATTGAAGAACTCTGTGCAGGCTAAAGTTCCAGCCATACATGCTGGCAGGAAAGAGCAGTTGATATCCCATAAGTGATGTCAATCTTATTATCATCCAAGTGGCAGTAGAAATTAATATTAACTGTTGTTGTCCTTATCTGTCAGTTATTAGCAGTTAGGAGTCTATCTATTATGTAACAGTTAATTGTAAAACTATATATATTGAAGATTAGTAGTTCCAGTAGGTTATGTTGTAATGAAAGCCTATTTTAACTTGGTGTGATTCCAATATGGGAGTGATTCCCTTGAGTGGTGTGAGGCTACTTGTTTCTTATCATTGTAATTCTTTGTTTGCAATTAAATTATAAGACTTCTATCTTTCCTGTCATTAAATCCCTTTTCTGTACAACTGAGTTTGCTTTGTTTACAAGTAATTGTTCCAGTCCATAGTGTAATTGGCATTACTTTCAAGACATGCAGAACAAAGAGCCTATGAGTTGAGAAACTTTATGCACTGAAAATGTACTGCCACTAGCATAAAACAAAATGAAGTTCATAATCCTGTCTGATGCAGACAACAAAACAATCAGAATTCACGTGTTTTATCGTGATTAGAAAAGATGTGTTTCTGAAAACTGTATGGGTCTAGGCTTCTAGCTTATGCTTTGGTGTCCTATTAGTTTTTAATTAAAAAGAAATCCTTTTTAAGTTGGAACAATAGAAGTTTCTTATTCAAGAGTCTAAGTCCCTGTTGAATTAAGAATTCAATTCAACTATGTAAAGCTTTTGGAGTAACCCTATGAGGACATGGACTTCAAAGCTATCCTGTGTCACTGTTATTCTCTTTGCTAGAAAGCTATCAAAGTTACCATCTAGAACTTCCGCGTGAATTTTACAGATGAGCTCTGTCATTTTCCCCTTCATTTCTATTCCACTTTGCCTACACGCACATAATTTTCTAAGAACAAGATACCTCCCAACTCTCAAGTGAGTCCTAGCTTAAGCTTTATGATATCAAGGTTCAGCAGATCTAGCACAGTATGGTACTTTGAAAAATAGAAACAGGCCCGAAAAAAAACAAAAAAAAACCTACCATTTGAAAAAAGAAATGAATATAAACTCCCATCCCCCTCCTGACACCTTGAAGCATTCCTGGTACTTCAGTTACATTACTACTACAGCCTTTAGATTTTCCCGGAATCCGCATAAGGTTCAACCAAGAATTAAAATCAAAAAATGATAATGAAGAAGTCTTTTCTCCGCGCACTCACATACACTCTTGACATAATCACATGCGCGCACATGAAGAGCATACACATTGACCAATTGGTTTACAATGCCACACGCTAATCAAGTAATAATCAATGACTAAACCCCGATTTAAACTAGTTGTAAACAAACATAAGAACGACGTGGAACCTGAAGTAAAGCGAGAGATAAATCAGCCAGAGGGGATTCTTGAGTGCTTTTGAAAGCCAAGCCAGCAAAAATCCAAATGCATTCCTCTGTACGACAAAAAAACAAACAAACCCTAATTTCAAATTATCCCGATTTGCAATCAAACACAAATACTAATATCGAAACAGACCTTATTGAAGATCTAATTCAACACATTCACCATAACCTTATCTACTTCTTCAGTAACTAAACAAAAAATCAGATAATGACACGAATAAAACCAAAATAGTAGAGAAAATGTGAATACCTTCAAAATTTGAGACAAAACGGCAGCGTTTTAGAGGGGTAGTGGCTTGGCTTTTCTTTTATTTTATTTTATTTTATCTTCTTCTGGGATTGAAGGAGATGAAGAGGTTAAAGAGAGAGTGGAATTAGGTAGAATTTTAAATTAGGAAAGGACTGGCGATAGTGGGGGACGCGCGAGAAAGTGATTTAGATTCTTGGAGGGAGCTGCGTGTGTTTTCGATTCTGGCTTTGTTAGAGAGATTGGGGAGCGAGTTGAAGGAGAGACGGAAGGAGAAGGCAGGATTGAAACGTAGCTTTTTATAACTTTTGCGGCTACTTTTTTTCTTTCTCTACAGGTGCTTCGAGAGAGAGTGGAAATAAAAGAGAGGAGAAAACAAAAAAAAAAAAGCTGGTAACGCTGTTCATAGGAATTGGGTTGAAATCACTGTACATGTCAACGGTGATTTCATCCCAGATCTTTTTTTATCTTATTCTTTCTTTCTTTTTCAATTTAATTCCTTGTACTTTTTTTCTCAATTTATTTCTTTTTTCAATTTAATTTTTTATCTGATTTTTCAAGATTAATTTTAAATTATAAAAAAAATTGTTAAGCAGGTTGGAATCAATGTCTGGAAGATAAAATTAAAAGAGCGGCAACAATATAAGAGCGGCGGGAACACATGGCCATGTTATGAAAAACTAAAATAAAAAAGGTGGGGTCGGATGTCGATAAATTAATAAAATACAAAAAAGAGGAGATTTTACATATTTCTTTCTATGAAATAATATTCATTAGAATAGTGTTCTTTTTTAAAATGTTTTTTTTTTTAATCTTATATTTCCATATTGTACTTATATTTTATTGAATTATCCTACTTCCATAATATAGGTTGTGAGTTTGACAATTAACTCAGTTGATTTGAATTTTTTTTCTTTTCTTGGTTAATTTTTTTTCTCGATCTCATCATTCTATATTGGTTTAATTAGAAATTCTGCTTCATAATATGTTATGGTTTGATTTTTATTAGGTTATAACGGTCTCATAACTCGAGAATAGTGCTTAGCAGGTTAACTCGGAGTTGACTCGTGACTTTTTGTCTTTTTTAAAAATTAAATTTTTTTTTCTAATTTCACCATTGAACATTAAATTGATTGGAGATTAAGTTTTATAATTTATTTTGATTTGCTTTGTATGAAATTATCTAGATCTTGTGACCAGGTCACAGGTTTTGAAAGGTTAGCTTAGGTTAGATCGGGTCATTATTTTTTAATTGACTCCCCTCCCATTTTATTATTTAATATTGGGTCTAATTGAGAATCAAACTCCATGATTTGTTCTTGTTTCTTTTTATTAAATTATATCGACTTAATGACCCGAGAATAATGCCCAATTGGCTAACCTGAGTTGTATCGGGTCATTTTTTGTGTCATTTTTTAATTGATTTTTTTCACATTTTATTACAGAGCACTAGATCGGCTGAGAATCAAGCTTCATGGTTTGTTTGATTTGCTTTTTATGGGGATATCTCGATCTCGTGTTTAAGTTCGTAGGTTTGACAAGTTAACTCGGATTAAATCAGATTGTTTTTTATTTTTTTCCATAACATCATCCCAATCTCATGACATGAATCAAGGTTTTTGTTGATTTACTCGATTTTTAATGTTTGTTTTGAATGATTTCTTTGTTTAACCTGGTAATTTAATATTAGATTAATCGGGGATTGAACCTTGTAATTTATTTTGATTTGTTTTATACAAGGTTATT
>Ga0325405_1002024_pt1 | contig 20902 bp, 13 predicted proteins | sample PopdelMetagenome_21_FD_205663 | JGI IMG/M metagenome (GOLD analysis project Ga0325405, IMG submission 205663) | Populus deltoides microbial communities from Bellville, Georgia, United States - Xylem-Control-R2 | ecosystem: Host-associated > Plants > Phyllosphere > Stem > Wood/Secondary xylem...
TTAAAGAAAGGTGGGTGGAGTTGGTAAAGTGATTGGAGAAAAGGAGACTCCTTTGATTCACATCAGTTCTTCAACAATTCTTTCCTCTTTACTGTTTTTGTTTGCTATAGAGCACCATAAAGCATGAAATCTGCTTCGACCAATTGTTCAAGTAATAAACGGCTGGTGAGGTTTTGAGCATGCCCTACATTTTGATGTGAAAGAAGAATTTAGGACTTCAACAACATAATCTAAACCATACGGTCCATACCACAAGCAACAAAAGAGAACAACCAGTCCATTTTTGTTTGGTAACACAAATTCCTGTTTTCTTTACCTTGGCAAAGCAAGAACCATGAGTTGCAAATACATTAGATGTTTTTTATTTATTTATTTAAAAAAAATAGCATTTTGACAAATTAAGAGCTGAATAATTTGGATACAAGATGGTATCTACCAGCACACTTACCCAGTTTGCAGATACTCGACCGCTAGTTTTCCAATCCGACAATCAAATGAGCGATTCCGGTAAAAGGCTTAGTATCAACTCAAGTTTAATTCTCCTTGTAAATCCTACCAAACCAAACTTATGTGGGATCTTTCAGACCTGATCAATCTTCAACTGCGCTTATAGCTCACCATGTAGAAACCCATTTATCCATCTGTCAATGTGTTATAAATACATCTAAACAAAGCACTATAATATGTCTGTTGCGATCTTTTACCGGATCAGAGATATCGGAGCGAGCAAAGCCCCAAAAATAACAGCATCGATCACACGAATACAATGAATGGAGAATGTTGACAATTGAAAACCTTAAACCTCCAAAGGTACTGCTGTGTCGATCCTTAGATGATTTAGCTGGACAGGAATACGATGAATGGAGAATGTTGACAATTGAAAACCTTAAACCTCCAAAGGTACGGCTGTGTCAATCCTTAGACGATTTAGCCGGACGGTCCCGAGAATATACTCAGGCAGATCTGCCTCCTCTTTTGCCTGGGAAAACAGGTAGATTCAATATCAGGTTTGATTATCACATGCATGTACTCAGGAGTCAGGATCATGCGAGTTGGATTAAGTTAACAATTCAGAAATCATACATGAAGATTCACTTAGACTACGTCAGCACAGGATTACCATTAGTGACATTATGACTATAACATACACAACTATGCTGGACACAACTATGGTCATTTAATATTGCACATTGCATCCCTAGTACTCTTTCAAATAAATCATAAATAGAACTAAAATAACCAGCAGCAGATGAACCAAAATTACTGGCACAAGGAGAAGGAATAACAAAAGGATTATCAATATGGCTGCATAACAAAGCCCAAAGTGAGTAGTTAACATTTGAAAATAAAGGAAAAAAAACTGGGTTTACACATGTTTATCATAAATCCCCATGTTTTCAGCCATTAGATCCTTGGACTTGTCTCAAACCATGAGCTCTATAACTAGCATCGTTTCAAGTGTCCAATCAGGTGACTGATCTGTCAGTTGGCAGGGAGTACCATCATAAAGAGAAATTGGAGCCAGCCTAAGTTTTAGTTGGGCTAATCCATAAGGTACTTTAACTTAAATAAATGTATTTTCTTTTTTATCACGGAGGCCATCTAGGTTGCTAGTGCAATAATCTCTGGGTGTAAATGTAAAGGTCCACCCACAGTTGGGAACAAAATGCAATAAGTCATAGTTTATGACCTTATAACCATTTCCAACCTCAAGCGCTGTAAGTCTACAGAAGAAGTACAATAGCTAGGCAAGACTGCGCTATGAATAGAAAAGGAAGGGTGATTTAACAGCGGTCCAAACCTCTATCAAAATTGCAAGTTCAACAACTAAGCTTGTGACATATCCAAGGACAAGACCAATGACCCCTCTTGCCACAGATGATGAGCCAATATCAACAGCAATCTACAAAACAGAAGTTTTAGCATAAAAACAGCAAGTTAAAGGAACAACAGTAGAAAAGCATTATGACATGAAACAAATATGCTTATGCTTGCCTCTCCATCCATAATAAGAAAAATGAATCGGAATGAATGCTCTAATTATCTGATTAAATTATCAAATAAGCCCAAGAAACTCACAACGGAACCATATTACTTGCTAGTAAAATCAGTATATATGCATTTTTTCCCCAAGTTCAAGAACATACATTTGTGAAACAAACCAAAATATTTTCCAAAACATGAACAAGGATACCATGTTAATTATCAACCCACAATCTGGTTACCAGAAACACAACCAAAGAAAATCTTTTTAGTTTAAAATCAGTATATATGCATTTTTCCCCCAAGTACAAGAACATACATTTGTGAAGCAAACCAAAATATTTTCCAAAACATGAACAAGGATACTGTGTCAATTATCAACCCACAATCTGGTTACCAGAAACACAACCAAAGAAAAGCATTTTAGTTTAATTCATTATACATCCTGAATGATCTCAAGTAAAGTGTCTACTGCATCTGATGCAGTAAAAGTATGAGAAAATATTACCTCTAGAAAATTATCTTGTCTGAGGTACTTGCAGGTTACTGCTTTCCCCAATAGGCAAGCTTTTGTTCCAACTGCGCGCTTGACCATCCAATATCCCTATTAATTTCAAAGAGCAATGAGCTGCCTCCACATATTAAAGGCAAAACATAGAAAAAGCCACCAACGTTAGTAACAATCTTAATGGGATGGAATACCTCAACGATGCTAGGAATTAATTTGAATCTTGAATCCCGAAACAAGTCTGTCCCATCAACAAATTTACCCAACAAAGAACTTTTGTTTATTGGCCTGTCTGCAGCATAGTAGAGAACCAAACTGTAGTTTGGTTTTGATGGAATCTGAAACAGAAAAAAGAAATGACCACATGCTTTTTTTGAAAGATGATGTACCTTCTAAAATCAGAGAATATCTTAAAATACAAAAAGTTAATTATGGTCAATGACATTCATCAAGCCTAATAAATCCAAAATCATCTTCATCCTCTAAAGTATAGAGGCTACATACGATTAGGCATATTCCAGTCTCTATTTTTCTTGATCAGCATTTCAGTCTTTTTATAATGACCTATAATAACTTGTAAAGCTATGATACCTAAAATACAAGGCTGTGTTCTTTGCAGGCTTTGTCTCCAACTGAAAATATGGTGCAGAATGAAAATTGGGGAGAAGAATTCATATAGTCAACACAGTTCCAGATTAGGGTAAGAGTATTTTGTATAGAATGAAAATTAGCAAAATGGAGATTGGAATGCATGCATTTGGAAATTCACACCATATTTATAAACCCAGAGGCAACTATGAATTTTTATATAATATATGTAACTAATGTGAAACTTGCATATGGCAGGCATTGTAATAATGGTTTATCACAGATAAAACATTAACTTCTAACTTCCAAGTTCTTGACACTTTAAAACATATCAAATTGAACGAGATTGGAATGCATTCTTTTGCATACCTGGAGATTGATGACCAGAATGAAGGGGAGCTTTTTTCCAGCTTCAGTCTGAAATTGAAAAGGTGCAATCATTGGATAAATGGCCACTCAAATTACATAGAACTATATATCTTTTTAAGAGCAGAACCACACCTCCTTTTCATATAAAGGTGAGGTATTATTAATAGAAGAAAGTTAACACACACTGTAACAAGACAAGTCATCATCCATGGTGGAAAAAAAGAGTAGAAAACCAAGAGATTATTTGATTCCAGCAGATATCAAGCAATGAAATCTAAAAGCTTAGATATGAAGTTTCTATAACTTTTCAGAGACAGCTTGAAATTGTCCACTAAGATATGAATAATCACATAACAGAGAGAGTTGCAAGATTGTTCTAGCTAAATACTGGGCGTGATTTGAAAAAAATGCACTCTAAAATAATTTTAAAGAGTAGACTGTTCTTAGACCATGGTAAATATGAAATGTTCAAATCTACAAATACATTTTTCAAGCATTTCAACTTACTAATCAAATTTCATAGCTTCAAGGGAGGGAGCTATTAAATAGGCATATATCAGACTATCAAGCAAAACAGGGTTCCCAATCAGAATTTATAGCTATTAAGTACATATGAGTCCATGTCTAAAAGTGAGAAGGATTAGTTTCACAATTTTTCCTAACTATATCAGTTACGAGAAACCAAAAATTAACCTACGGTACCTGCACCAGACACCTGGGATGAAGTGAAATCCCATCTATGGCCTTGTCAACCTTGAACCAGTCAACTGAAATGAGCTTGAGAAGGGGATCTCCTCCCATTACCTGCAAAAAGGTTATGCATGACATTTTGATCCAGGTAAACAATAGTGTTTCTAACAAATCAGTATTTAATATTCAAAACAGAATGTGATGGTCGTCACCATCAACTCAATTACTAATCCATAAACTATCAGTCTCGTTAAATGAGACAACACAACCTCCAACATGCATTTAAATGCAAAACATGCAGCACAAATACACATAGCAAATAAGCAATCCCTTTCATTTTGACATTATAATATGATAAATAAGATATTATTAACAATGTATCGAAAGGAAAGAAGAACCCACCTTAGAGCTATCTTTTAGATAAGTCTTTCCTCTAACCATAAATCCTGTGCCGCTTGGAGAAGTCCAACAGTTTGAATCATTTTCATCCTTTCCTTTGTTGAGAGAACCATGAAATTGGCTTGGATCAATATTGATTGGAGCTATACATGGATCCAAGTTCTTACTTGCATCTGGATCTGCATTTGAAATAAAGCAATACTGAGACTATACAGCAGAAAGGGAAAAAGACATCAGTTGTCAGTTAAGACTTGGCACTTACTGAAGCACAGACAAAAGTATGATCCTAAGCACTATTTCCTTTTTCCATTTTCTCCTCATTTAAGTCAACTACACTGGAAAATAAGACAATCGATATATACAATTTTATCACCAAAAGTAAAGCTTTACTTGTATACCAAAGAAGGCAAAATATCTACTATTATTGGGAACGGAGATAATTTTCAAGCCACTAAAAGAGTAACACCAATGTGAAAGAAATACTGAGACTATACAGCAGAAAGGGAAAAAGACATCATTTGTCAGTTAAGACTTAGCACTTACTGAAGCACAGACAAAAGTATGATCCTAAGCACTATTTCCTTTTTCCATTTTCTCCTCATTTAAGTCAACTACACTGGAAATAAGACAATCGATATATACAATTTTATCACCAAAAGTAAAGCTTTACTTGTATACCAAGAAGGCAAAATATCTACTATTATTGGGAACGGAGATAATTTTCAAGCCACTAAAAGAGTAACACCAATGTGAAAGAAATAGCAACCAAGGACCGGCAAGGTTATTATCATCCAGAAGAGAAAGGACCTGGAGCTCGCTTCAATGCCAAGCCTGCGATGGCCCACGAAACATTCCTCAGTTTAACTTTCACTCCCTGCCATAAGAGAGATGTCTTTCAGCTCAGGAGTTCTTTAGAATTTCGATTGCTATCTATAAGAAATTTGGGTTCAACTATAAACTATAAATGAGACATCAAAAGTACTCTAAAATAACCTTGACCTTTTCATGATCATCATCACTCTCTTCTTCTTCTGATGATGATGATGAGTCATCAGCCATTGCATCATAAAACTCATCTTGCACTTCAGAATCCTCATATTCACTGCTAGAGATGGCACCATCAGAATTTCTAGAATCGATGACTGTAGTGGAATGTTCAAATTTGAATGCTGGATTTGCTGCAATATATTCTTTCAGACCTGATTGACAATGAACCAAGAGTATTTAACCACCAGTATGATTAAGATAATGGAGAGAATTACAGCAGCCTAATTTCATAGGATTTACTTTTAATATTGTTTGGAAGAACATGACATTTCTTGAAATTTCAATGTCTCACATACCATAACTGGGTTTTCATAATAAACTTTCATCTTTGCTTATACTGAACGATAAATAATTTTATTTTATAGGTAACACTTCTCCTAGTCTCAAAGGAATAATCTGTATGATGAGAACGAATTGTCACATTTGATTTTCAGCGAGAAACAGTTTGGCAGTTGTGAGTATCAACAAATCAATCCACTAATTCCAAGCAAACCCTTTCAAAATTAGACAAAAGCACACATTGCCAATCATTTCACAGCCATGAAGGCTGCTATTTTATATAATTAGGATAAAATATTACCCAGGTTCTAATAGCTATTCAATTAAACAGGCAGGATTCTGGATGCACAAAGAGCATATTTAGAAGGAGAGGAGAAAGGCTTGCAAAGAAGGATAAGATATAAACACTTAGGGAGACAAGATAACATCACAAAAATGTTAGTTGCCACTAACAAAGTGATTCCTAAACTTGATCGATGACCAATTTATAGAAGTTATGGTCCAAACATAAATAAGTAAATAATAGACATGTGAAGATGCAACGACCCTTGTTAGTTCTTGCCAAACTTGTAGTCTAGAGACCAGAGAAGTTGGTTTCTCAGTTGATCAAGAATCGTATCATGGGTTGGAGTTCCGATGACAGAACTTCCTGAAATCTCTCACAGACCTCACTAGGCTGAGGCAATATATGTTAGATGGCCTAAAAGGAAGACTTTTTTATCACAGCGTGTACCAGATAAGGAAAGGATCAAAACCAAACCTTCCACTTGAGTTAATAATGCAAAAGAAATAGTCTTCTCAAACTTTGAGCCACGACTTTTCTTCCATCTGCACCATCCTGCTTCTTGTATCTCTAACATTTGCATCACAAGACATCTTGCTGTATTTGACTCCATGGGTGTATTTAAATCTCTAATCTCCCATGTAGAAGCTACAACTCATGAATAATACAGATCAACAGAAAACAGCAAATCAATGAAGGCAGTTGATAGTTTTTCATTTATTATTGCAGATGATCAGCTTGCATGTGAAACTGAAACCTAACACAAAACAATCAGAGATGACCAGAAAAAAGAAGCTTCATTATCTGCATGGATATAGAAATGCACCAAGATAATATAAAAAGCAAGCAAGGCGACTGAATTATTTGACGTTCACAACAAGGTCCGAAAATGTAATCCAAAAGATTTAAATTTTGAACAGAGAGGAATAATGGAACAGTATATCCTTGCATCAACACAAATATATTTAACTGAAGCTAGAGAGATACACCTGCTTCATTTAAATTTTAAATATTTAGATCCCATCCCCTGCTGAATACATCATATTACACCCAATTTACTGTCTAGTTCCTTGATAATGGTAATATTTGCGAGCCAATAATCAGTTCCAAATGGTTCAGATATTATGAAAATGTAGCATTTTAAAAGATGAATCCACTTACGGTTGATTTTCTCCCGCTGATATCCAGATCTTGGAGGTCGCTCCTTATGCACAGCAGGAAGTTGCAAAATTGCTTCAGAAATAAACAGAAACATGTCAGCCAACAGCAGAGGTGGCAAGTGAAATTGATTTAATGAACTATAGAAGAAAGTTGAAAAAAAAAATCAAAGAAAGAATCTAACTATAGATTCTCAGAAAAGATAACGGCATGATTCACATTATATTGGACTATTGACCATTCTTGAAGCAGGTACCATAATGTTTAGTGGTAATTCAAAAAGCATATTAACTTGTGATGATGTTAAATTAATCCAACAAATATAGGCCAAGTATGACTCCTATTGTCTAAGACTTGAAAAGCAACTTGATCTATGCATGCAGCCAATGATCTAAGCATCATTATGCCTCTTCTTCTAACATGGCAGTGCAGTAGTGACAAATTTTGGCACAGAGAGAGAATGCAGGGTGCAGATCAGGAGATGTAGTTCTCCTAGATGTAAAAGGGGCAGTCCCAGATAAAGGGAGGGTTTAGTTCACCTGGTCTAAAAAATTTGCGGCATATCACATAGCATTGCACCTAATGACAAGCAACTGTAAATCAGTTAAGTATATTTGCTTACTGTATGTTCCATCTTGTCCATGAAACCATTGCCTAGAGAAGACAAAATCTCTATTTGATTTCCACCTGTGGAGCAGGTTGTCTAACAAGTAAGTTCTGAGTGATGAAATAAGAAGCATGATGCAGTTAAAACTACTATTGTAGCAACTCTTACTTTAATTACTAGTGCCTCATGAATCATGATGTTAAATAATAATAATAAGGAAAAATCATTACAAGTGCAAGATTTAAAAGTCAATTGTGTACAAGAAGATTAAGAAAACTATGATATGCAAAGCACAGCAACAGCATGGTTGGTTGAAGTACAAATAATTACTTATAAAGGTGGCATAGTTGTTGTTTCAAAGTTTAACATGTGTCCAAGCCGGTTGCACTTTATGGTTTAAATTTGGTTTAGATCACATACGCTTAAAATATAAAACTATATACTTGTCCTGCAGCAACATGTGCAATGATGATGATAAAACAGCACACACAAGTTTCTCGGTATAACAACATGTGCAACGTGCGAGTTTTAAGTATTTAAGCCATTTAGTTTCTTTTTCCAGCTCCATTCATTTACTAGGAAGGGTTTAGTTAGCCAGTTAAATCCAGACTGCAACGGAAACAAAGACGAAAAAATAGAAATAGACCATGGTATTTAATTCTAATCATTGCAGAAAGATTACATGCACACTCGAAGAAGAAAATAATGGGAGAAAAAATATTTTCTTTCAGAGACGGGTCTTTTTAGCAGCAAACCAGCAACCAAAAAAAGAGACTTTATACATTTTGCAAAATGCATTAACAATCCAGCCTAAAGACATTACCGGGAAAGATAATTGGAATCACATGTCCCATAGACAACATCATAGTGTCCATCATAAGAATCTAACAGCTCCAAGTCGCCTGTCAACATATCCCACCTGTAATGAATTATTGGAGAGAAATTTAATGCTCATTTAACACAGCTCTCGAGGATAAATCGAGAAACTTACTCATATCTTTGATGTTGGTCAAGGTTCAAAATCACTTCAAAAACAGTATCAGCACTGGCCTCAATCACACTAACAGCTTTCACAAGAACACCTTTACCATTCTACAAACACTACCAATGCATCAGAGCAGATTAAGACTAGAGGCTTTTTATTCGGTTCATTGATAACATGAAGAGCAACAAAGATAAATTACAGACATAGACACCTAGGTCAGATACATACAAATTCAATCACCCACAACAGCAAACTTCACATCTTCCATCTTAATTTTCACAATCTAACCATGAAAGTCAATTTTTCATGTTATTACAGAAGCGAGAGAGAGAGGGATCACAACGAAGATTGTTTTCCAGGATAATTCTCCATAAGAATTCAAGAAAACATTTTCCGATCAAGGCTAACAGATACAGTAAGAAACAAAAACCTTGGAATTGGACATATCCTCAAAGATTCGAACACCTGAAACCACAGCAATAGGAAGTATTTAGAAATGAAAATCAACATATGGTAACAAATTTCATGTCAAACCCGTAAAACCTATTCTATCATGCTCTGCTCAATATTTGAAATATACTCAAGTATCTATTTGTGTACTATATGCCAATACAATGATTCTGTTGCATGTTTTAGCAGGCCCAGTAACCATCAACTGTTGAGAGATTGCAGTCACAAGCTACATGTTTATAAGTTGTGAGAATGCCCAAAACATAAATAATTTACATTTTCTTTCCCCTGCTCATTTAGTCTATCAGTACTAGCAGCATTCTATTCTTATCAACAGTATGGATCATCCACATTGAAAATATACCTATGAGGGCAATAGTAAATTGAACACAGATCTGATCCCTGCCTTATCTTTTGTGATTCTTCTGTAGAAGCTCAGAGGTTTCAATAGAGTTATATTAGCCATTCCCAAGAGAGCAACCCATTGATATTTTTCTCCTAAGGCCAGCAAAAATGCCATGATAATTTTAAACAAACTATACAGTAAGTTGTCCATTTTTCTCCAGAATTAATCCAAAAAAGTTTAAGACAAATAAAGAATCCTAACCACATATATAAACTGTACCATCTCATCAATGGCATAAAAGAAATATGAATCTGGGATACAAAATGAAGGATTTAGGACATCCATACACTAATAGAGATATTTATGAGTAGTAAGTTCATGAAGAATATGAAATGATATATGTAGAACAAAAAACAAGTGAATGGTCAAAGTCTCTAGAGAAAATGAGAAAGAAAGAGCTTTGGGGAGGACCATCTACAAAGCAACGACCATCGCTTGGAAACAAGAATATAAAAATTGCATAATAGAAAGGTACCATTAGCTGTACGAACACATTTCCATTGATGAAAGTCGATTGCATCTCCAACCTCACCCTCAAAGTACCTATCAGGCCTAACCTTGGCAGCCACGCTTGAGGATTGCCGAAGAAGTGTTTCTGGACCTGTCAATAACAAAAGACAGACAGAACTAGCAAATTATTATTTTTTTTTTAAACTAAAGATTATTCCATACCAGTAAGTATTTCTATAGCACACATATTGATAGGTTACTTAGTATAAAATATAAAATTGGCATCAAGAGTTGAAGCAATTTGACAAAAATTCATCAATATTTTATTTTGTAAAAATTACTCTTACAGTCAAATTTATTCAATATTTGTAAACACCAAATAGAAGGATATAAAACATTCACTTAGCATGCATAAGGGGTATACATTTCATCCAATATTAAACTTTCCCAATTTCTTATAACAAAGATAAATATTTAAATTAAGTTGTTATAGGATTTTACCAAGAAAGGATTATAACAAAAGGAACACACACAACATGGCAACGACACAGACAAATCATATAATGATCGATGCAACATATGTTATAATCTTCCTGCATGTTAAGAAATGCAAGCAGACATCATCACATCCAAGAAATTGTTTTCCTGGTTTATTTTACTAACTTTTTTTTTTTAATTTTCCGTTGCTAGGATAAATGGGTCTTCACCAAAAAATAAATCCTCTAATTTTAACTTTTTTAGTGGACATGGGTAGCAATGCCTGGTTTGAGCTCATTAAGCTCACTGCAATTTTGCTCATTTCTTGCTGAAGATAATGATAAATTTATGGAAGAGTTGAAATTTCTATGATGGAACATATCTATCATGCACATGAGCACCAAAAATCCCACCATAACCTTTGAACTATAGACAGTTCTATGTCAGATCCATACCATCACAAACACATAACATCCCAGAAGTTGCCACACTCTTGTATACAAGTCAACTCCAGATGTGGCCAAAAAAACATTACTTTGAAAATTGAAATACATTAACACTTGGAAGTCCTGGAAAGCCTATGTCATGCAGTAATCCATGACAAGATATGCACACTTTACTAAGATATGCACTCTTAACTTTGATTATTCATGTCCAGGACAAGTGAACTGTATAGCACAATTGGAAAAATCTCCAATGCCTAATGAGTTGCAACAGTTTTGCTAATGAGTAGTGAGAGTAACACCTTACCTTGCCCTATTCTTATTAACTTTTTCAATCCGTAAGCATATCTCCTCACTCTAGGTCGATGTCCTTCAAGATTGATAATCCTTGCAAAACAAAAGAGAAGATATTTCAAACAATAATAATTCATCCAGAATACCAGACAATAAAATCCTGCAGTGAACCAAGCAAAAAATACGAATAGAAATTAACAATAAAAAACAAAAGCATTGCCAATATGATTCCACATATTTAGAGTGACACCCAAGAAAACCTATGCCTCTTTTGACTACCTGCATTAATTATAAGCTATCCTAGAGTTCTGTTATAGACCTGGCTACAAGTGATTAGTTCCCCTAGTTTTCATATAAAATCAAGCACAAAAGTTGATTGGCAAGGATTTAAACACCTGTCTTCTTTAGAAGTGAATAGACCATCAACCAGTAAAACCAACTGTTCCCACTGTTTGTACTTTATCTTCATTATATGTTTGTTGCAAAAATACAGGACACGATAACATCACACATCTACAACCAAAATAATCAAATAGGAAATGATAACTTTTTTTTAGGAATAAACATAACATTAAACTAAAGGAGAATCCAGCAGTAAAAGAGATGAAGCAGAATAGGGGACATCTTCCACCCAAATTCTCTGAGGAATACTAGCATTGGCCCACTGTCCTGGGAAATGATAACTTTACCTGGTTATATGTTTGTTGCTCTGATGATTCATGATTTCATGTGGAAATGATAACTTTACATATAAATACTAGCTAATAATAATATGTGCTTGAGCCTCTCTAAACGCTTATTTTAAGGAATAATAACTTGTCAATCTCGCATCTACAACCATTTTGGGGATTTTTGAATGGTCACCTAGACCCAAATATCAACATACAGCAAGAGTAACTGAGACCAGAAACCATTGTTGATCAAACTATGGGTATCACATTTTCTTGAGAAATCAGCAAATTAGGATTATCTGGCTGCAAAAAAAATGTCTTTTTAATTCATTATTGTGAAAAATTACTAGCTATAAGTAGAGCCAGGACTCAACTAGCTGTAAATGTGGGGAGATTACAGATGCCAATGAATGTATATATTAGCTTTTTTCCCATCAAGAAATCAGATTCCTCCATTTCTCACTTAATTTGGTTGTTAAATCCTCTATGATTATCCAAGCAAAACCAATTGGTGAAGAGACTCGTCCAAAGATAATTATTTAAACAAGATGATCCACAAGTAGGAAGCATACTCTGTCTCCATGTTCAGCTTGTTTCTGGTACTAAGTCCTCTTGCAAGTTCAAATTCAGCCTGCCAAAAGAATATTATGATGGTCCAAACAAGAGAAGAATTTGATGAATCTAACATTACTTACACAAAGTACCAATTTTTTCAAAACAAAAACAATAAGTTCCACTTTCATGACAAGGACCGAGTATTTCTTTTGAGTTGTCAGAAAGGAAACCAAACATAACAAATTGAATAAAATACCACAACACAATATAATAAATAATGCAGTTATAATTGGTTCTGCCATGATGATTTTATATGTGAAACTACCTCTGATATTCTATATAAAATTAACACAGGACCAATTATTCACCACGTTCAAGTCTAATTCCCTGTACCTGTTGCTTCCCCTGATCAAATGCTTCCATCCATTGTTTAACCTCTCCAGCTGTAGCACAAGCAATCTTGAAGCACAAACAAGCAATTAGTTGTAAGTCTTTCTGGCATATAAAGGAAAGCATAACTAAGAATTATTTGAAAATAAAACCAATTTGCTTTATTAAAAAAACCTGCAAATGAAAGGGCCCACCAGGTTAGCACAAGCCAAATGCAGATTCCAAATAACATCTCAAGAGCACATGATCTTAAAGATTACACCCTGGGATGTAACAGTAGCATTGCGTGTGACAATGAGTGCATCACACGTGCAGGCATGCATCAGGTAACATACTCGGGACAGGCATTGGTGCATATAGTTATGAAAGACATTTTCAGCTTATAAAGCTATCTTTCTGGAACTTAATAATCTTTCCTTCCAAACTCACTCAATATTTATTGCATAAAGAAGAATGTTTTGCATGTAAGTAAGAGATGAGAACTAATAAATACATGTCAGTGAACCCCTGGATTGTGTTGCCTTTCTGGAAAATTCCACATAATGCTCTTGTATGAATGCCAATTAGATAAAGGCTCAAGAAGGAATATTCTTCATAATAAATTTCCAATTCTAGTTATTTTTCAGAATTTTGCAATGATGGTTTCTTAGAGTGCGCAATCACAGGTTCTACTAATGGAAGCTATTAGAGTATACTCTATTCTTTAAGACAAATAAAATTTTGAATTGGGTTTAAGAATTATTGATGATCTCAGCCTCTAAGGAATTTCAAAGAGCAAGTTTTAGGTTATTGTCGGAACTTAAAAACTTTGAGGCTGCTTTTCTTCACAACCAGGTTGGGTAAGATGGCTTAATAGAACATAAGAGGTCTGAAGTTGAATAAAGACAAATGTCTGCTAAATAGCAATTGACAACACAGTGGATGTAGCGTTGGTGAATTGAGGTTTGATTAGTTTGCATCGCTGACAGCTTTAGAAAGTCGCTGACAGCTTTAGAAAGTCTTAACAGCCAGAAACCTGCCTTTAATGTGAAATAGGGAACACAAAGCAGTGGAGTCTACTGGGTTGTAAAACAGATGGAAGTGTTGGCTTGGAATCATTTCTTAAATTGTACAATATAATCATTATTTTAGGATCCATTTTTTAAGATCCAGACAATTAAAAAAGATACAGGTGGAAGATGGCATGCCTAAAGAGAGGCCATCCATTGTTTATTTGCTTGGCATTGAGAAAATGGAGAAAGAAACTAACATGTGAACTGGCACAAATGCCACTTTATTTGATATTTCTTTCATGCAGGCCAACTATAAATTCTGTATGGTAAATTATCACAACGAGCAGACACAAGACAATCAATCATCACAAAATATAAAATAAAGCACATAATCGACAGATAAATGAATTCGTTCAGTGCATAGTATGGATTCTAAAACGCCAACAATCTTTACCACTTCACATTGAAATATCTAATCCATCTTGAAATTGCACCAATAATTTGCAAACTATAGATGAAAACTGTAACTTACTTCTCCTTTTTTTGTCTCATCCAATCGATTGTAAAACCGTAAAACATAAATATCCTACATTCAAGGAAAAAAAAAGTTAGCCTAGATTATGTTCTCATGCTTATGACTGGACATGATTCAAAGGCTATTCAAGAAAGAGGAGAACGGCTAAACCAACAGAGGAAGCGTAAAAAAAATGATGTCTTAAAGTATGAAGAAGCAAAAAGACATTTAATACTGTCTAAGTACTCATGACATATAGATTGACAAGGTTCTTACCCCATGATTGACTTTTTGACGCCCTAGCTCCTCCACCTTAAGTGTAGGCCCTATTACACCCTTCCTGATATGTTTCTGGACCAAAAAAAAAAGGTTGCGTCAGAATTAAGTACGAATCAAATTGAACACTTGAAATCACATATTTAAATTGATCGTGCACTTTAAAAACTTGTTGATACACTAATCTGTTGTGTATAAAATGTGCTTGTTGTGTGCCATAATAAACCTAGATGGGAAGCTTAAAATTACATGATCTCAGTTCTCTTTTTCTCCCCTTCGATGGAAGAAGAAGGGTCATTTACAAAAACAAGGAACAAAATAAAAACGGGAAATATAACCATAGATTAGCAGGTGAATTTTATAATTATTTTTCAGTAAGAGGCTGTTACTGCAAGAAATAATACACAATGGGAAACAAATTCTCCTCCTAAAGAATCCTGGAAAAAGAAGGAAACGGTATAAAGAAAATGGAAAAAGGTTACAAAGGCCAAAAGATAACAATAACCAAAGGGCTAAGCGGCTGAAGAGGCAGAACCCCACATCATTGCCTAAACTAGGTGCTGTGCAAACCGCAAGAAAGAAATTTTCAAACAAGACAACAAATTCAGACCAAATAAATCAGCTTCATTAACTACATTTCTAATGCACTTGGAAAAAGCATTTTAATTTCCTACTTCGTTCTTAATTTTTTGAGTTTCTTATCAGAAGACATAGGTAGACAGGATCCAAATATGCATCCAGCCAAGGGTCTTAGTCACCAGGTTAAACCATTTTACCTCACACTGCCAATCTAATACAGGAAAAAAAAAAACAACAAAGAGAAAAATTCCCACTTCAGAACACATTTTGAGAATTTTTCACGACAAAGAAATGTGCGTTAGCACCCTAATATCACATTTTTATCAGGTTTTGCCGGTTCGGTGGGAAATTTAGACACACTTCATAAAACCTCACTGAAAGTTCTTAAAATTCCACTACCCTTCCCATTTTTCAATGCAAAACCACATCTACAACAGCAAATCTCATCGCAGGTGCAATTCCAACATCTATAAACCTCAAAGCCTCCAACAACCCCACGGCAGCACTCAGATCAACCTAGCAAAATTATCAAAACCCTTATTCAACTCTCCACCCAGTAGCCACAACACTTCCCACCCTCTCTCAGTCCAATGTTCCATCAACCCATTTCAACCCTTAGTTTACCCAAAAAATCCTACAACTTGTGTTTTAACTTCATTCAAATCAACACCTGCAGATATTATCAAATAACTCTTTTCTCGCCACCATAACTGCTCAAAATAACAAACCTTCTCCAATACACATCAGTTCCATTTTTTTTAAACTTAAATCCATAAAAAAAATATATAACATAAAAAAAGAATCAAATTAAAATCACACATAAAAAAAGCAGCGTTTACTTTCTTGATCCTTAAGCCAAAACAAAAGGCAGCAAAAAACAATAAAGAAAAAAGGCAGGCAAAGAAGAAAGCATACGATGCCAGGATGATCCTGAGGATCACGCTTGTACATCTGAACATATTTTCCTTTAATAAACAAGAATCTCAAATGACAATACTGACGCCCTATCGAGTTCGTCCCCAAATGATAAACCCAGCCAGAATACACATAAATCCCCCTCTCTTGTCCTCCGCCACCACTGCCGCCACTGCCGCCACCACTGCCGCCGCCACCGCCACCACCACTGCCGCCGCCGCTCTCCCAGCTTCCACTACTTCCATCTGAACCACCTTCTCTCTCCACTATCCTCACCTTCACCTTCGTCGTTTTCGTCGTCGTTGTTTCCATCGGTTTTCACTGTCTTCTTTGATATCGGGTTTTAATTTGAATGTGGCAGAAATCCGTTCTGCGTGTTTATTTATGAGGAGGTTAAAGGCGTTAGGATTTTCCTTCCTCGTCTCCACCTCCTTCCCCACAGCTTTCTGAAATATGACGTCGTTATTAGTTCATTTTTCCAAGTCATGGATATTTGGTTTGGGAAAACTACCAAGTCAGTCCTCAAATTATATAGATGTTTTCAACTTGATGATCTAAAAATTATCCATGTTTTTCCAAAAATAATGTGTAATCCTATAGTTTTTTTTTTTTAATAATTGAGTTGAGTAAGTTTTTAATTTTGTTTTGTAAATCACTTTCCGGTCCAAATAAAATGACTCAATCATTTCAATTTCATATGAGATTATATGAGATTGAGATAATAATATAAATATATGGATTTTATTTTCTTTTTTTTAAAACAGAATAAAACTATGAATTGGGTGTTTGTATTAAGATATTCAAAATCAATATAAAATAAAGGATACTTGTGAAAATTCATTATAATTTTAAATTTTTAAAATTTTTTTTTCTGTCTCAAAATTTTAAACGAGAGATGTTAATTCTCTAGTTTTGATCTTATAATTACAAATAGCATTACTTGTGATTTTAAATTTTTGAGGATTCAATTGAGATTGTACCATGTAATTGGGGGACTGATTTGTAGTTTCCCAGCTAGAGGCCCTGGTGGGGGCACAATATCCAGGCGTACGTACGGCTTAGACGTTGCCAAGTGGATGTTTGGTGGGATAAGAGAGGCGAGGGTTGGCTGATTGGTGACACGGAACATTTTGATTGACTTGGATGCACGTGCTGCTCCGTGTGCATCGTTGCCACCTGGATTGTATTGGGGGGTGGGGGGGGGGGTGGGGGGGGGGGGTGTTGTGGTGTGAGATTTTTTGGTGACTAGTTGTCTCCCCTATAAAAGAAGGGTCAATGACAGAGCTGCCCGACTTAAATGACGGAGTTGCTAAATTTATTGATCCAGCCAGCAGTTGTAGCTCTGGCATCCATTATGACACGGTCGCCGTGGAATTTGCCCACAATTGGAAATTGACAGGCAATAATTGGGTAAGGACCAGATGTGAAATGAGACCACATTTTGAATGATTTCTTAGAGATTAAGCATGACGACCATTCAAGAAGAAAGATCCCTCAAGGAATTAATTAGCTCTTATTTCCACGTTAAGATAAACAACATGATATTTTGTTCACTGGATTCATTCAAGGGCAGTGTAGAAAGCTGAGAAAGACTAGAGATTTCAAACCATTCATAAATATTAACACCCATGATTTATTCGTGCCCACAACTCAGTGTTCCCAACCAGACACGGCATAAAGGGACTCCGTCAGATTCTCTCTGGTTTCTTTGACTTTCGTCTGCCGGCACAAACAATGAGAAATATATGTTTAAAGACATTGGAAAACTTTGAGCTGGGAACATTAGAAAATTTATTATTCAATGGACAAATGCACGATGCAGATGAAATTAAACCAAGCTGGTGACATCTTCATCTTCAATGACATTAATCTATTAGCAACCTAAATGTTGCGGTAGGCCCATCACCCGCGCTCAAGCCACACAAGCAGCACAATGATAACTTTTATCAATATATATTTTCACTCCCAACAACGCATACATTTGCAGAGGTAATGCCAATAAAATCCTAATCTTAGAACGACTCCAGTTATGAAATCCATTACTTGTGATTATTGGTCTCCGTCATTGTCCTCATCGTGGCTGCTGTCTTCATAATCATCACTGTTGTCATTGTCAAAAATGCTGTCCCGAGGGAATTCACTGAAATCAAACTCGCCATCTTCATCATCTTCATCCATGAATTCTAGCCCAAATTTTATGTCCCGGTGTTTAACAAGAAGCCAACGCAGCAGGCGATCCTCCTTGTTCAGGTAATGCAGCTCCTTGTTGATGTTAGGTGTGGCCATCATTGTTATTTGCATCAGTTGGCCCTAACCAAATATAATAGTCAAATCAACTCATAAAAATGTCCAGTGAAAGTGAAATCAGAATGATGCTCTTGGGAGTCAGGAATGATGAAGGAGCAATTATTATATTTCTGCTAGGGCAAGAATGTTCCATGGAGTTCATCTAACCTGAACCATCCCACTATTAATAATCCCAATAGAGCATCAAATTCTGATTCAGGGCAAGAATTTATTAAAGTCAGCTCCAATCGCCTCTACATGCAAGAAACCAGAGACATAATATTCATTCATAAGAAAGCTCTTATCAAGGGGTGTCCACATTGATTCCTTGGAACTTAACATGAAACTCAACTGAAAGGACCCAACAAAATTAGTTTGACTTAACAAGACAAACATAGCCACGCTGCAGACATTGGATATGAGTACAGATAGAGAAATTTTCAATTTCAAGACGCACCAATTTCAAAAATACTTAATGGATAAGAGAGTGGTTTTATCAAAATCCTCTTTTTCCCTATTTATGAAATTCCAAGTTATCATCAGTTCCTTCTCCAAAAAAGTTTCTTATCACTATCATTGAATAATCTTTCATCATCTCAAAGTATATTTTTTGGCTGGTAACAGCAAGACTTAGGATAAAATCTGCATGTGTACCTGCTCTAATCCCATAGTCACGTAACTATAAAGACCTAAGACCACAGTCAAAAACCACCCACTCATCCAGCATATCTTCCTCCAGTAAAATTTGCATGTTATAGTTGGTCATCCTTGATGTGAAATTTCCATGGAAATGATTTAATAAATGATGCAGTGAGGAACTCTAAACAAAGTAGTAAACATCCATCCATCACCACTAAACAAAAGGTTTTAAAAATTTATTAAACCACCCTGCAGCCATTTCAAGATTTTAGTTTACTATGCTATGTATGACACTAAATCAAAACCCCTAAATTGGAAGAATCCCCAGATAAAAAGTTTATAATAGAGAACTTGCAATCAACATAATGAATCAAAAGACTCGCCATTTTTTTTTTTTAAAAAAAACACAGATTCTTGATATGGACAGAAGAAACCAAAAGGATTCAGATTTCAGAGGATGGTGAGCTCATCTTACAACATAATAAGAAGCATTGCTGAGTTATACCAAATTCCACAGCAGCAGCATATTCACCTGATAATGTCTACCATCGAGCTTCTTAATACCATACCCCAGTTGAACAGTGCCAAATGATTTTATATCAGTGACAACACCATTTCTACTATAAACATGCTTGCCTACTCGAGCAACCAAGTCCATCAATGCTTCCTTTCGAACATGAGGTTTCAACATAAGCATACAATCATAAAGAGGCATCTTCACTCTTTCTTATCTTCCTCAATCCAAGCTAGTTTACCAAACTGCTGAAGCAGAGTCGTCCATTAGAATAAACAAAACTTTTTATACAATTAGGTCTCTCTAAACATCAATTCTAATGCCTCAATCAAGCATAATAAAATCAATAGCTATAAATAAGACAAACAAACAAATTTCAAAGCAAAACCCAGAACACCATTATCATATTTACTGCAACATCAGCCAATAAAGAAAGAATTTAGTTTTTAAGGAAGAAAAACGAAACTCTCAAAACCCTTTCGGCCATTTCTGATATACAAAAAAACAGTATTTGCATAAATTTCAAAACAGTGTAGGGCACCATCTATCTTGCACTGCTGAAACTACTACATGAAGAGCTGATTTGTGCCCCTAGTTTTACTATATGCTGCTGTATTAACTTACTGACTGGCAATACTAGAGCCAACCAGCTCGGCCAGCTGCAATAAAAACATTTGATAACACCACTCTTTAATGTATCGCCAGTCCAAAGCTTTAGACCTAACTGTCATCGAACACCAAATGCTCATTTCCACTACCAGCAAAAACAAAAACATACTTCATTGCCCCATTTTATAAAACAACTAAAGGGCAAGATTAATCATGTCAGAACATCAAGAAGAAAAAAAAAGATTAATCATGTCAGAACATCAAGATGAAAAAAATATAAAAATATAAAATTCTGTTCTTTTTGTAGGTGTAGTGAATCTTGAGAAACAACAGAGGAGATGCAGATTTCTTTTTCTTGTTTTACTTTTACAGAGAAAATGAAAAAGATTACTGCGATAACATCTAAAACATTGTTACTGATTGATAAGAAGAGAGAGAACCTGGTGGCGGCGGGTTCTTGACTCACTGGAGCGCTTGGGATTTGGAAACACTAGCTAAACCCTTCTTCGCTCTGCTTCCGGGTTTTGCTTTGTACTGTTTTGTTTT
>Ga0325405_1002025_pt1 | contig 20897 bp, 15 predicted proteins | sample PopdelMetagenome_21_FD_205663 | JGI IMG/M metagenome (GOLD analysis project Ga0325405, IMG submission 205663) | Populus deltoides microbial communities from Bellville, Georgia, United States - Xylem-Control-R2 | ecosystem: Host-associated > Plants > Phyllosphere > Stem > Wood/Secondary xylem...
AATAAAGCTTATTTAAAGTATTTTTCTCGTATCATTTAAGATACTATCACTAAGTGTTTTTTTTCTTTTTATTGTTTATAATAATTAAAATCTACTATTAAAATTTTAAAACAACATTCTAGATAATGTTTAGAATAATTGAAATCGTGAAAGATGAGAATATATAACTCGAGGCACGTCTAATATCGTTTAGTAATATTGTTGTTTAGTAATGTGCTGTAAATTGCTTTTAAAAATATTTTTTTAATTAAAAATATATTAAAATATATTTTTTAAATTTTTTAATATTAATATATCAAAAAAATTAATAAATATCTATAAAAACATTTTCATTGTATCGGTATTTTCTATTTCATATATTTTTATTTTTATTGTCTCTCTTTTTTGTTCCGAGATATATGAAAATCATAAATGTAATCGAGTATATTAGAAATTTAGAATCCTATAATTTCAGACAAGATCGCATAATATAGAAATTTGGGTACTTAATTGAAATCACATAAGTATTTGGAATACTTATTTGTAGTGTTTCCTCTCATCGGATTCCTTGATAGGCTCGAATTCATTAAACCCTACACGACCTTAGCGATAGACTTCTCCTCCTGCTCCATCTTCTTCAAAGCCGCAAAGACACCGTCAAATCCTCTGGCTCTTCATCTCTTGAGACAACACCTTCAAGTTTTTCCTCGGAATGTGTTTCTCCGTTTTGTCTTGAATCACAACAGGTACTCTCTGTTTTCCTTTCTCTTGTGTGTGTGTGTTTTTCTAACTTGTTTTTGTCAGATTCGTTCGAAAAAAAAAGTGTAAATCAATCCTTAAAGTCAGTCAAATGAATCTGTTTGATATATAACACTCCAAAGCTGAATTGGGTCTCCATTATTTTCTTCTATGTTGCTTCAAGGTATAATTACGCGGTTTTTAGTCTGTGGGCTTATTCAGTTTATTCGAAAAATGGTTTGTTTTTACATGTATTAATGGGCTCTGACTACTTTCCAAGTTCATGACGGAGCAATGAAAAAATTGGCTTTCTTTCTCATTTTTTTTTTGATTTGCTGGTGCTTGTAATTTAAGTTCTAAAAGGGGATATGTGCAATTTTTAAGATTTTGGGTTTTGATTTGAGTTTATATCGATTCAATGGTCATTCATTCACGCGGTTTGATTTCGGGTGCCTGACTGAGGTGTTGTGTGTTTTTTCTGTATGCAGTTCTTGTCGATTTTGTGTAATGGCAACCGAGAGTGGAAAAAGTTTTGCAAGGAGGGACCGTCTGTTGGAGATAGAGAAGAAGGTCAGCGGCTGGTGGGACGAGAAAGATGTTTTCTGGGCTGAACCTGGTGAAGGGACTCCTAAACCAGGCGAGAAGTTCTTTGGCAACTTCCCATTTCCGTATATGAATGGGTTCTTGCATCTTGGACATGCATTCTCACTTTCCAAGCTTGAATTTGCTGCTGCTTTTCATAGATTGAATGGGGCTAACGTGCTCCTTCCTTTTGGCTTTCACTGCACCGGTATGCCTATTAAGGCCTCAGCAGATAAGCTTGCAAGGGAGATCCAAAAGTTTGGCAATCCACCTGTGTTCCCTAAAGAGGTAGAGTCAGTAGAATTGCAACCAGAGCCTGAGGATGCAAATGCTGGTCCACCACCAGATAAGTTCAAGGGAAAAAAGTCTAAGGCTGTGTCGAAATCGGGTGGACAGATGTTCCAATGGGAGATTATGCGCAGTGTTGGGCTGTCTGACAGTGAGATAGCAGAGTTCCAGAAACCAGAAAAATGGTTGACTTACTTTCCACCACTGGCCATGGAAGATCTGAAGGATTTTGGCTTGGGATGTGATTGGAGAAGATCGTTTATTACGACAGATATGAATCCATATTTTGATTCTTTTGTGCAGTGGCAGATGAGGAAGTTGAAGGACATGGGGAAGATTGTCAAAGATAAAAGATACACAGTATACTCTCCCTTGGATGACCAGCCATGCGCAGATCATGACAGGGCAAGTGGTGAAGGTGTGCAGCCCCAAGATTACACTCTTATAAAGATGGAAGTGATGCCCCCTTTTCCGCCTAAATTCAAAGCATTAGAGGGAAGAAACGTGTTTCTAGCTGCTGCTACATTGAGGCCCGAGACAATGTATGGACAAACAAATGCATGGGTACTGCCTGAGGGCAAGTATGGAGCTTTTGAAGTGAATGATACCGATGTCTTCATCCTGACAGAGAGAGCTGCCCTTAACCTCGCCTATCAGGGCTTCTCAAAGACCCCCAAGCAACCTAGTTGCCTGGTTGAGCTGACTGGTTATGATCTGATTGGTCTACCATTGAAGTCTCCACTTTCCTTCAACAAGGTCATTTATGCGCTTCCCATGTTGACCATTCTGACAGACAAAGGTACAGGGATCGTGACCAGTGTGCCTAGCGATGCCCCTGATGATTACATGGCATTGCAGGTTTTGAAAGCGAAGCCAGCTTTCAGGGAAAAGTATGGCGTGAAGGATGAGTGGGTAGTGCCTTTTGATATTATACCCATAATCAATATTCCAGAATATGGTGATAAGGCTGCTGAAAAGGTTTGCATGGACCTGAAAATTAAGAGCCAAAATGAGAAAGAGAAGCTTGCTGAAGCTAAGAGGTTGACATACTTGAAAGGATTTACCGATGGAACCATGCTTGTTGGAGAATGTGCAGGGAGGAAAGTCCAAGAAGCAAAGTCATTGATAAGGACCAAGCTCATTGAGACAGGTGAGGCAGTTATGTATAGCGAGCCTGAGAAGCGTGTCATGTCAAGGTCTGGTGATGAATGTGTTGTGGCTCTAACAGACCAATGGTACCTCACATATGATGATCTTGAATGGAAGAAATTGGCTGAGGAGTGCTTATCCCAGATGAATCTCTACGCTGATGAGACAAAACATGGCTTTGAGCATACTTTGGGCTGGCTAAATCGGTGGGCTTGCTCACGATCTTTTGGGCTTGGTACGCGCATTCCATGGGATCCAGATTTCCTTGTTGAGTCATTATCTGACTCCACGATTTACATGGCTTATTACACTGTTGCCCACTTTCTACATAATGAGGACATGTATGGTTCTAACAAGACCCATCCTATTAGACCTGAGGAAATGACTGACGATGTCTGGAATTTTATCTTCTGTGATGGCTCATACCCAAAATCATCAAAAATAGAACCATCTATTCTTAATAAGATGAAACAGGAGTTTACATATTGGTACCCGTTTGATCTTCGAGTCTCTGGAAAGGACCTCATTCAGAATCATCTGACATTCTGCATCTTCAACCACACAGCAATCATGGCCAAGCATCACTGGCCACGCGGATTCAGATGTAATGGACACATTATGCTCAATTCAGAGAAGATGTCCAAGTCCACAGGAAATTTCAGGACACTGCGTCAGGCCATTGAGGAATTTTCTGCTGATGCTACTCGGTTCAGTCTAGCTGATGCTGGAGATGGTGTGGATGATGCTAACTTTGTATTTGAGACTGCAAATTCAGCAATCCTTCGCCTCACTAAAGAGATTGCATGGATTGAAGAGGTTTTAGCTGCAGAGGCATCCTTGAGAACAGGACCACCATCTACTTATGCTGATCGGGTGTTTGAAAATGAAATAAACATTGCTGTTTTAACGACAAAGAAGAATTATGAAAAATGCATGTTTAGAGATGCTCTAAAGACTGGATGCTATGATCTCCAAGCTGCCAGAGATGAGTACAGGTTATCTTGTGGAAGTGGGGGCATGAATCGTGACTTGGTATGGCGTTATATTGATGTGCAGACACGGCTTATCACTCCTATCTGCCCACACTATGCTGAACATGTTTGGAGGGAGCTTCTGAGGAAGGATGGATTAGTTGTGAATGCTGGCTGGCCTACAGCTGATTCTCCAGATGAAACTCTTAAGGCTTCCAACAAGTATTTGCAAGATTCAATTGTTTTGATGAGGAAACTTCTTCAAAAGCAAATCATGGGTTCAAAGAAATCCAATAAGAAGGGAGCTCCTGCTGCAACACTAACTGAAGAGAAGATTACAGGTTTGATATATGTGAATGAGCAGTTTGATGGATGGAAAGCAGAATGCTTGAATATACTTCAGAGCAAATTTGACAGAAACACAGGTACTTTTGCACCAGAAGGGGAGATATTGGAGGCACTGCAAAAAAGTTCGGTTGGTCAAGATGCAAACTTTAAGAAAGTGCAAAAGCTTTGTATGCCTTTCTTGAGGTTCAAAAAGGAAGAGGCTATTGCTATTGGGGTTCAAGCCTTGAATCTGAAGCTTCCGTTCGGTGAGATTGAGGTTCTTCAGGAGAACTCGGACTTGATCAAGAGGCAAATTGGTCTGGAGTTGGTGGAAATATTGTCTGCAAATGACCATGATGCTAGAGCCAAAGCTGGTAGTTTTTCCTCTCTGTTGGATCAAAATCCTCCTTCTCCTGGACAGCCAACTGCCATCTTTTTGTTGAGGTGAGAGGATTCATTCACTTGCCAACTTAAATTTATCTACAGGAATGTGGCCTTTGTTGTTGTGAGACTTGTCTTTTTGTTTGTGGCCAGCAAACTATTTCCTTTATTTTTTATAATCGCATGTATTTATAATGTATTTAGATTTGCGTTTGCTTTTCCTTATGCCTGTCCTGGTTAATTAAGCATAGAAAGTGCTTGAATGTTAACTTCTTATCAGTTGAATTGGTTCCCAACTCTCAGGCTAAAGATCAGCCTATTTCCTTTCGTGTGCTGGCTTTATTTACTCATTCTGATTCTATTTCTGTTTCGGAACAGATTTGTTTTGTCTAATTAAGTGTTGACTGTGGCTTGCTGTTTAAACTGCTTTGAGCTTGTTTTTAAGCTTATCGACTTGGGTTAGGAGATGCTTCTATCAGACTGCTGGTTTGAGTCTCCATATAGCTGCTTATTCCTACCAGTTTGTAGATTATTTTACGAAGTTCTTAAAATTAATCAGATAGCCATGTAGTACATCGGCATTATGTCTCAGATTGAAAAGCTACACTTGTTTGTTGGAGGAAATGTTCCTTATCTTTGCTAGCATCCAGTGATGGTAGCTTAATTCTATACATGAACCTTATGATTTTGTCATAACGCTTTTCCAGTTCAAAATTTGTTCTTGACTTCTGTTTTCCTTGAAAACACATTCAAGTTATCTTACTGCCATATATGGCTGTGTTGTGCTAAGAAAATTTATGTTCTGAAATTTGGCTTTTTGTCCTTTTATCCTACAGCAACAGGTAGTTACAACGGTGCATGGAAATATGGTTTAGAGGTTTTTCATTACTTGATTTCAAAGCTGATGACTTTCCCATACAAGTTACTTTGAAGAAGCTCCGGGATGCAGAGTTCTTTCAAGAAATTTGCTCCTGGATTGCAGTTAGTTGTAAAAGGAGGTCTGTTATTGCACTAACTGTCTCCTTTTGTTGTCTAAGATGCTGTGTTCCTCTTGTTGGTTTCTACAAACTAGATATAGATGTTTTGGGAATTCAGAGATGGTTTTTCTTCCATTATAAGTATTCTCTACCCTTGTGTTTTCCTGGTAATGCATTTTCTCTATACAATTATAAATATTGAGTCTGTTAGGTTATATTGTATTTCTGTTCTCAGTAATTCTCATTTCAAATCTATCTTGATCAGGAATTGTGTCACGAACAAACTGCTGATTGTTTGATGGATGAATTTTGAAAAACTTTTATTTTTTTTTAAGTGTCCCTCTGTAAGTTCGTTTCTTTTTTCAAGAATTCTTTGGTACGTGACAATAAATCATCCTGGAAGTATGTTGTGTACAACTGGTGATATCATGTTAGAAATATATCGGCAGGGACCAGAATTTCTGCATTATGGCATCAAGTTCCTCTATTTTGATAAATTCTCTGGATTTGATTCCTTGTAAATATGTGAAGATAGGGCTGTTTTGTGTGCGTGCTAAGTACTATTGTCCTACAGAATCTGAAAAATTAGAAAGACAAATGCTGGGCAATTTCTCTCTGGTAAGAGATGAGAGTTGTTACTGTCTAAAGACCCTCGTTGGTATATACGACTTGAGAAACCTCAACCTTTCGCATTTTCTATGTATACTCTGGTATTTACCAAGCATCAATTCAATGACAGTGAAGAGAAATCTTCAATATGCTTTTAGCTGCCTATTCAGTAAAAGCCATGCATGTTTTTCCAAAATGATAGCAAATTTCTTCGCAAGTGCATGGAAATTAGTGTAGGAAATGGGACTTTTTAGAAAGAAAGAAAAAACAAGAAAATCTACTCTGGGCAAAAGGGTCTGTCCAAGTCATCCCTGTGGCTAGGAATGGTGAAGTGCCTTAACCTTCCAACTTGTTTCTTCATATATCCTTCACAAAGAAATGACTTGGAGAACTTATCTTCCACCTCTCTGTTCACATCGTGCACAAAAACATCGGTCTCTCCCTCTTTCCTGTTTCGTGCCATCATTCCAGCTGTAAATATGGCAGTCATTCTCCCTGGTGCCTCATCATGGTAGCCTGTTGGTGCATCAACCATGATCAAGTCCCATTCTATCTCATAAACTTCACTAGGCAAACCTTTCATGGCAAGTTGGCACATGGAGAACTTCGGATCACCAACTGCTGTGCACTCCGGTCCCTTGCCTACTTCCATGAGATTGGCAGCTTCATTCACCTTGCTGTCATATGTGACATGATGGGACTCTAACATGGGAAACCGGCGTTTAATTTGCGCAATCCAAGCTTCATCTTCTTCTAAGAAAACTGTTCGTCCACCGTAGTTGAGTGCACTCCACATAAGGCTATCATGACCGAGGCCAAAAACCAAGAAGTTACATGGGGATTTCTTTTCTAAAACCTTGGCACTCACTGATATTTCTTTGCGTGTCTGCTGTGGGGTGATGGTTGAGGTTGTGTAGTGAACGAGAGCTTGAGTTAGGGAGCGTGGGATCTGAGTGCATGCTTGTGAGCAATTTGTTTCTCTAGCTTCTTTCTTGGGGTTTAAAACCCCTGGTTGAGAGGTGGGAGATGGACTTTCCTGGGAAGACGGCATGCCTGATCGCAACACGAAAAGCACAAAGAAAGCAAGGAAGACACCAAAGAGGAGCATCTTAAGATTGGTGATTTGTTGGCCTTTAGGCCTCATATTGGATTTGATCTTTGGGATAGAGTGAGAGAAACTCAAAAAAAGGTCCTTGCCCTTTTCGGGTTTGGAATGGAAAAGTAAAGGGGACTGGATATTGTTTGTTTGTGTTTTGGAAGCTGCATGCAAAGATTATATTTCGGTAGGTTTGAGTTGAGAAGTAGAGAGATTGAGAGTTGAAGGTAGTGATTGCTTCTTGATGCTTAGACATGAAGGGAAGGAACACTGGATTGGATGGATACTTGATGAAGACTACATAGCTGCAAAGTTTATGGACGAAGCAAGCTTTTTTGTTGGTAGACCTGCAAGTTTGGTGGTATGTTGACAGTTTTTCTGAGTTTCTTTGTTCTGTTGACATTATGGACTCCTAATTCTTGGTTTGTGGCCATGTGGGTTTGGACTATGGAGTAGAGGTGCTGTCTTTCTTGTGCATCTCTCCAAGTTTCAGACTTGTTTTGTGGTCAAGGAACTGAACGTATATGCAAACTTGTTTTGGTCTGTTTGACAGTTTGGTCAGGTGTAGTATAAATTGCGTTTGGCCGTGACCGCGATTACAATTTTAAAATATGATTTTGCATGTATTCCAATAAAATCTCTCTTTGAAACCGAGAAATCTACGATTTATAGTTTTTCTTAAATGTATATTTTCAAACCACAACCAAATATGATTTTTTGAATATAAAACAAATAAAAATAGATTTTCTTGAATAAAAAACCTTATTTTAACTTCTATAAAAACAAGATTTAAAACACAATTACACATGAAATAAGTGTAAAAAACAGAAATTATTTAACTAACAAAACAGTTTTTTCTTCATAGTTGAGCAAAAATCAGAAAGTACCACAATATCACACTAATACATTTTGCTTTATCTGGAAAACAAAAATTCTTGTAGGACTGCAGCCAGATAATCTTTTTCTGCCAAAAAAAGAAGTTATTTTACAGATTATTATGTAGAAAGGTAATCAAAAACCTCAAGCTAAAGCCTTCTGGATGAACTGGTAGGATAACTTCTCAAATGAAAAAGCACCTCACTTGTGAACATTTACCACTACTTCCTGGTAATATAAAGGAAAACAAAGAAGAAATCTTGGGTTTTTTGTATATCAGTGATTATTCTTTTTTTAATTTTTTTTTTTTTTTTGGTGCAGAAGGATATCATTTCAATGCCTTGCCCAATTGTTTTCTTCTTCACCGAGACTCTTTTTTAAGTAGAATTTTAAGGGAATTTAAGAGAGCAATTGTAACAAGGCCAAGACAAGACCTTTAAGAAGTTAGCAACACCTCTTTTATTACGAGAAGATCCAAGCTCAAATCCCCTCTGGAGAAACGATAGGATTTTCAAGAAAAGCAAAGGAAAATGTATCTGTGATTGAAACAAAGGAAACACAGAAATTCTACTCAATAATCCAGAATCAAATGGTTCTTTTTTTATATATATATTCATTACATTGCTATTCATCATGTGCCTGCTAGGGCAAAGAAAAGAACGAGTTACACTTTGTATTGTTATAAAGCTACCCCGAGCAACATTTTGGAGTGGCATCTGGGATTATTGCAGCCTCTCCACAGAATGAGGGAAAATTGATCCAAAAAAAAATAATCAGATTTTCAGCTGTACAAAGTATACCTTTGAAACTGGACAAACCAGAGAGAGTGATTTGGCAAACACATACTTGGTTGGTGTCATGAAAAATCCATCGCCAATCTTGTACTACACCAGAGGTGATGGATTTCATTGGCATTTCATTCATTTCTCTCCATTTTGCAGTTCGATGTCATGCCAATTATGGAAGATGCTTGTAACTATCGGATGGAAAGATGCCACTGATATTCCTTAATTGTCATTAAGGAATATAAAAAAGTTATGTCATTTGCCATGCTCTCTTAACCCAGGGTCATTGACCATTTATTCTCTGATGATAAAGTAGTGATTGAGACTGTCCACTTTCATTGTTGTTCTTTTCCAAACAAGCTTTACGCATAGCTCGCTGGATTTGTCTCTCGTGCTCTTTGAGCATTTCCTCAATGTTTCCACCTTGAGGCATCAATGGTCCAGAGTAATGAACACGTCCTTTCTTTGCAGAATAACCCTGAGGCCACAAGCAAACAGTGCAAGTGATTAGTGCATTTCTACAAAAAGTTTGAGTGAACAAACGAAAGTCTTAAATAACCATTCAAGGTACAAAAGTAAAATTTTAACCCTGTCCTGAAACAAGTTATACACATTGTTAGCTTTGCAAGCACATCACTAGATTTTGAAAGAGCCAGTGTCACTCAATGCCTCCATATTGAGAGCAATAAGCAATCAGACTAGACATAACCTTGCATTTGCATTTCAATTAATTTTTCATGTAATCCAAATTTAAATTTTCACAACGTCCAGTACCACTCAAAAACCAGGAATGACTGAATCAGAGGGGTCAAGGCAGCCTTTTTGTCGTTCTTCCAACTACATTAATTGAATGAATCATGACAGGGACGAGGAAGAAGATTATTAAACATATAATTGCTGGAGTAATTCCTTTACCATTTTAGACTCCAAACCAGGCTTCTTATGCGAGAAATTTGGCCCGCCTAATAGACTGTGGGAGGAATCGTCTAGATTGTTGTATCTAACATTAAAACTCTCCTCTGGCCAGTGCGAATTCACGTTAGTTGAACTGCAACCTTGAAAGTTTGAATCGCCTCTAACTGCAACTGAATTAGAAAATCTAGACAGGACTGCTTCCCGTTGAACAAAAGATCTCTGGGCGCTCAACTCTGCAGTCTGCCTTGGAGAAATAAAGTCTTGGCTAGGAGCCCTAAGAGCAGCATCATTGATATTCATATTACGTGAAGATCCAAAGTTTGTAGGATGCATTGACTGGCCAGAATGAGAGTAGACATTTCTTGTTGTTCCTTTGGCAGGACCAATAGGATAGCCAGAACCACCATCCTCTTCATGATTGTACTGTTCACTGATGCTTATTTGGTTAGACTGCCCTTGTCGCTTCTGTATTAGATATATAACAGAGGTAAATCATGACCTAAAAAACTAGTTCTCCATAGCATAAATAACTATAGGAACCTTCAGGAAAATACAGTCACAATTTACCTGTATGGATGCCTGCAACTCTGCATTGGCATCTGGTGCTGGCACAGCTTTACTTTCTTTTGAACTCCTTCTAGTTGATTCATGTCCACGTCCTTTACCACCAACTGCTCTCCGCCTGGTTGCAAGATGATAAAGAGGTGGCATAAATAAAGTGCAGGAAAAATAAAATTCAACCATTACTAAATCGATATCAGGTCCTGATTGAGGATTTCTCCACCATTGAATCCATTAAAAGTTTATATTTCCAAGTTTATATTAGTGACGGAAGCTAGACAAACAGTCATCGGGTTCAGAGATTATGTGTCTGATTAAGGGCATCACAGTAATCCACAAACAAACATTGTTATTACGTTTGAGTTTTATTCATCACAAAAACAACCTTTTTTATTATTAATAACAAAAGGAAAAGGGGCAGCTTAACTGCTTTTGATGATTTGCAATAACAAGGCCACATCCAACTCTTGTCAAAAAGACAGATGCTAGGGGAAAATAATATGGTGAAGTTCTTTACCTTCTAGCATCCTCATCCCGAAACTTTACATCAAACTCCTTGGTTGGTGGGTACTTGGGCAAACTTGATGGATCACAAGGAAGAGGCTTCATCTTGAAGAACTGGGGAAGAGAAAAAATTCCTGAGATTTAATCATTTAAAGCATGCAAGTTCCAAATTAACAGAATGGAATGCAAAGAAAGTTAATATATGCATCACAAACCCTGATGATACCACCAACGAAAAAAGAAGTGTAGAATAATTGAAGGGTTCTATTTTTATCACCACTTGTGACAGGTAAACTACCAAAAGGAAACCCATTATGAATGCTGTTTCGATCACCATCCTCTTCTTTAGCAATAGCCATGCCTTTTTTCATCAATTTGTCCACTCATAGGCAGAGTCAAACTAGCAGACAAACTTTACTGCAGGAAGGACGTTCAGGACTCGGATTTTACTTTTCCTAACTGCTCAGGGTGATATTATAAAGGGGTGTTTTGGATTGTAGTACAGGGTGCTTTTCAAAATAGCTTTTCACTTTAAAATACATCAAAATAAATAAATAAAAAATTCAGATTTTTTAAAAAAAAATTTATATCAAGCACATCAAAACCATTCAAAAACACTTGAAAAAACAATCAATTTAATGTTTTTTACGCCAAAAACACTTTTGAAAAGCACCTAAACGTAGAAGAAGAAGTTGTGTCAAACACCCTGTAAATCCGAAACTAAACATTAACAATTAATCAAGTGTAATATGATAATCGGATAAATAATGCTTCTGCTTCAAAAATCCTAGGGAAAACAGCCCCAGCATATGTGGAAAATATAGCAAGTGAAGAAGACTTGCACTTGTAGACGTTTAAGACTCACAAAAATTCACAAGGTGAAATCATATTGTAATATAGAACTCGAATTACCTCACTATCAAGAGCTGAAAAAGCAGTACCACGGGGCTCAGGTTCTACTGCAAGAAGGACATCAAGCAGGGACAAAGCTGATGACGGAAAGTCCTTATATGTCTCAGCAACACAACGTTTATAAGGATGCTGAGGTTTGAAAATGGTTGCATGTGGCAGTTTTGATCTCTTCCAGTACTCATCAGAAGGAGACCCACAAAGTTTGAAGATTTTGTGCAGTTGCTCCACCTACAAATGATAGACATAAGATCTTGACACCCAAATAATTTGGCTAAATGTGAATATGCAATAACATTCTTTCATCAATCTTCCAGGCCACAATATTCAACAGATGAAAGTAACATAGGTTCAGCAGAGCTATCGAAAATTTGAACAAACACATTGCATGAAGGATTGAGATTGTTTCATTGATGCAAAAACACAATTTTCTGGAACCTAATTGCCAGTGACCATAAATCTGAAAGTAAACAATGCCATATAACATGTCATGATGCTGATCTTGCTGCTCTCATCTGTAGAAGCCATCTTCTGGCAAATCCACATACCATAAAGAAACCTCCATGTGCCAACAGTTGTTGATCTGAGAGATCTTTCCCTAGATTGATGCAGAGACACCTGCTGTCACAGTGATCAAGGTCATGATGGCCAAACAGTTAGCCATTAATGGACAATACTCAAAACAGATCTTTTGATCAGCAGGTCTATTAAGACAGCCATTCATGAGATGATCACTAGGCCGCAACATGACCTCATAAACAAGAAAATTTTTTTTGTAAATGTTCCTATGTTGGCATAATTCATAATTTAGGGTATTACACCATTGGAAATTGCCACTTCGAGTCAAGGATCAACAATTAACAATTCAATATGCTTAACAAGTTAATAATATATTAAGGCATTATTTCAATTATATAAAAAGAAAGCTACCTCAGTTCTTCCAGGCATGATAGGCTTCCCAGCAAACAATTCTGCAAGAATGCAACCAGCGCTCCATAGATCCACAGCAACTCCATAGTCTGTGGCACCAAGCAAAAGCTCTGGAGGTCTGTACCACAATGTAACTACCCGACTTGTTAGAGGCTGCTTCTGAGGTGAAGAGAAAAAAGTTGCCAGTCCAAAATCAGCAATCTTGAGATTGCCATTAGTGTCAATCAGAAGATTTGATCCCTTTATATCACGGTGCAATACCCCATGGTTGTGGCAATGTTCAAGTCCATGAAGCAGCTGCTGCATGTAACATTTAATCTGCAGGAAAAAAACTTCAGATCAACCTTCAATAAAGAAAAAAATATGGTAATAGATTAGCCAAGTTCATTCATTTGCTGTGAAGAAATAAGATCTGGTAAAGGACCAAATCTTTGAAGTTGGGTGACGACGATGGATCGCAGAGACAAAAATTCGGTTGAAAATCATCATTGCACGTACAACCTGCTTATCTTGATGGGGAAGGGGTCTCCTAGCTTCCTTTTATTATAAATGTTTTCATTTTGCTGGCCTTTCTAGTGGCTTGATGAGGAAAAACCATAAATAGTGTTATTATGGATTGCCAAGGAAAATAAAAATTTGATGCAAAAAGCCATTTCTTAGAACTAACCCGTAGGAAATTAGGTGGCTTTCAGACACTCACATCAATATATTGAGTTAGGCAAGTTTCACCTGGGTTCTTGACATTTTCTAAAGAGTTCAAAACTGTACTTGAAATAGCCACTCTAGAGTTTGTCATAAAATTTCTTCTTCTTCTTGTTTTTTTTTTTTTTCTTGTCAAATTATGTTAGGATCCAAAATATTATGTATCAATTATTCTTGCAGTTAAAGTTCAAATGAGAGCAAGAACCTGTGCTTCGGTGAATTTAATCCCTGGTGAGGCCAAAAGCCCTGCAAGGTCATGCTCCATATATTCAAATACAAGGTATAAACTGCCAGACATTCTTGAAGCAATGACACCCTCAAGCTTCATAACATTTGGGTGATCAAGCCTGCGCAAAACGATGATTTCTCTTGCCATAAAGCGAACACTTTCTGGATCCATATTAGCAAAGCGCACCTTCTTCAATGCCACTATCTTATTTGTTTCAAGATCCCGAGCTTTGTACACACTGCTATATGTTCCCTGTCCAATCTGCATTGTTTGCAGAAAAGTTTACTGGTAAAGAACTGGGCAATAAACCAAGGAGTAGACAGCATTTAACAGCTAAATGGTGGTTGCTCAAAAACCAAGCATTGCATATCAAATAAAAAACATGCCAAGTTGCTGAGAAACTTTCAGTTTCAAATTGATTGAAACAAACAAATCTGAGAGGAGTGCTTGTCCAACAGAACCTAGAAGAATGCTTGCTTCAGGGAAGAAGCCATTTTGCAAGAGACATGACTCGTTGCCTGCAGTAACATAACAGCGCCTCCATCCCTCGGACTAGCATGTTTCACCATTTTTGTCAATTTTACTGTTCAAAAACTTTCAGGGGTAAACAGAACATTTATTCTTACAAGAATATCAAAGTAGTCAAGGGTAAAAAATTCAGAAAGAAATTACATTTCCAGAGAAAACAAAAGTCTCTACAAAGACAGCATCCATCTTTTAACCAATGACCAAAAGGCAACTGAATTTGAACAAAGTAATATGACTGCACTCTCAATGCACCCAAAACTAGGTTGTCCATTAGGAACCTAAGATATATGCGGCCGCAAGCATGCTTGCACATATACACATATTGTAGGTATAACATGAGGGGTGTTGGTTAAGGTTGTGCTGAGAATACATTTAAACATCGAAGAGTTATTGAATATATCGCAAGCTATAGCCAACAGGATGTATATACCAATTAGCTATTATTTTCAAGTTCATGGAAAGGGGAAAATGAAACCACTTTTTTTTTAACAATTCACTCAAATTATCAATGGACAAGACAAAAACAACGAGAATCATGGAGACATACACCAAACTGACCTTATCCATCTTCTCAAATGAATCTGCCCTTCGAGGCACCCATCCATTGATTGCTTCTCCAGCTACAGCAGTGAGCCAAGAAGGCCAACCAGCTACAGCCTGTGCTCCTCTCTCTCCATTGCTCATACTCACTATACTAGAACTCATTCGATTATTAGCCTTTTCGATTATTTCCTTCTTTTCCCCCTCATCGGATGATACTGGAGCATACTCCACGTTATCGTTTCCAGGTTGATTCGATATCAAGCTAGCTGTGGCATCATTAGCACTGCCATCAACCTCTACCACGACTTCATCTTTTCTGGATAAAGAGACTAGCCGTTTGGCAGGCTTGTTTTTTTCTTTTCTTCTCACATTATTGTCTAAAAAATTATTTGCTCGACCGCCTTTCGAGCAAATGCAGCCCATAATTCCAATCCAGAATTCTCAACCGTGTGACTGGTTTTACTAACTTCAATTCTTTCCAGCATCAACCCCAAAATATCATCATCTCCAACGTATAAATGTCTTAACTTATCCTACTCCGCGTCTAATCAGTCAATGTAGTTCTTGAAAGTTGAAAATTCTTAACTTTTGATATCATGCTCTAACACAACAAGAAGAACCCAGATCACCAATTCAAAGGAAACAAATGATAAACATAAGAATCAATGGTAAATGCCCCAAGAAGAAAACTTTGAAAAAACTAAGATCAACCCAGATCCTCAAATCAAAAGATCAATAAAAAAAAACCATTTTGACATATCAACAAGAACCCAGATCCAATCAGGTACAAAGATTGAGATACAACATTCAAAGATAACAGTTTCAAAACGTAGAAACAAACTAGAAAGACCCTTTTTTTTACAACTATTAAAACCATGCAAAAAGGAAAGGAAAAAAAACCCCAATTACAAGGCAAAAAAGAAAAAAGAAAAAAAGGATAAATTTGGACCCTTTTTTGGTCTTTGCAAGGTTATTGTGCGACAGCAAGATTGAAAGAGAAAGAGAGGGTATTTCGGATCTGGATATTTCCTAGAAATGCGAATACCCTTTGAAAATGAGAGATATTTTTTTGTTTCAGACAGGTTGTTCTTTCAAACTTCACTTCTGTTTTTAGCTTTTTTACAGACAACACTACTCCTGCAAGAAAGATTTGATTTTTTTAGAAGCAAAGCAAAGAAACAGAACACAATGATGCCAAGTGATGTGTGAGTAAGCGAATGAGCGAGCGAGAATTGAAAGGAGTGGGGATCCATACATCACATTAGCTTCTTCTTCATCTTCTTCCTCCTTGTTTTTTCTTGGCTCGTCTTGTTAGAGAAGCAAATAACAAAAGGATTTCTTCTTCTCGTGAGAAGAGAAACAGAGGCTCTTCCACGTGGCGACACAGTGGGCCCCGCATGTCCTTGTGGGCCCCGCAGTGGAAATCTTGCGTGATTGTGACTGCACTGCGGGGGGGCTGGAGGAGAAGGGGATCATCATCATGGGCTGGGTCTTCTGGGGTTTTAATTCGACCTCGCTCATGCTCTTGAACTCAATCGAACCATCTTTCTGACGCCCGTGTTAAATCGTTACGCCAAAAAAGTATTAAGATAATTTAAAAGTATTTATGTTATTGAATAAAAATAATTATTAAAAATAATGGCCATTTTGAGAATATAAAATGCAAGAGAAAAAGATGAGGATTCATGAGAGGGAGAGGAGTGGTTGGATACGATGAGACAACATAGGACATATTGCTCGATCATCATTGGCTTAGTGCTAAATGTGGCTTTTGTCTTGAACAAGACGTCTAACATTCTCGTAGTTAAGAATTGAGAATCTGTTTAGAGTTCATGAGCTGAAAGGGTGTGCATCTGAAATTGCAATATTTTCTAGAAATTCTTTTGAAAAAAATTTTATATCTTTTTACTATTGAAAATTCGGTTTATAAAAATATTTTTTAATCAAAGAATCTGGCTTGATTTCTAAAATAATATTTTTATTTTATTTTAAACAGAAAATATTTTCCAAAAAATTACAAAAAATTCAAAAGTCTCTTGTTATCTGTTAATTTTATTAAATTTAATCTTCAATCTTTTGATTGGTATATATTTTATTTTTAATTTTTTTATTTAATTTGATTTTTATACCAACATTGATCCTTATTATTTTGATTGTTATTTATTTTTTTTATCATTTTTTTAATTGAAATTTCTTATCTATCAGATTTGATCTCCGTTCTTTTTATTGCTATTTATTTTACTTGAAATAATTTATGAAATTACTTTTTTTTCAATTTCATCCTCCTTCAACTTTTTAATCTATCAGATTTGGTCTTCATTATTTTTATTTATTTTATTTGAAATAATTTATGAAACTATATTTTTTTCAATTTCATCCTCCAATTTTTTATTTGTCAAATCTAGTCCCCGTTTGTTTTAATAAACTTGAAAAAAAAATATTAATAAGTCATTTTACATGACATAGTTAAATACTGAAAAATATTTTTCAACTCATTTTTCATGGCACTACCAAACATAAAAAAATAATTCACTTTTTAAGAATTCACTTTTCATGAAAACCACTTCCTAAAAAAAACTATTTTTCAGCAAACAAATAGGGCCTCATAGTCATACCATCTTCTTTGTGTATTGAGTTTGTAGTTATTAAACTTAGTTTGTCATGATTGGTTGATAGAAGAAATTTAAGATTTGGAATCTAATCAAGATTGTGTTTTTAGTTGAATTGAACAAGAAATTAGCCTAATAAAACCCAATTGACTTGGTTGGGTTTTTAATAACCCAACCAACCACAATTGACCTGAGAAAACTAATGGTGATATTAAGTTTCTTAGTTATTTTTTGAAGATTTATGGGAAATATTAAGAACTAAATTATTGTTTTCAAATACTTGTCATTCATAAATAGATGATCAAACAAAAGTAATGAATAAATCATTAACTATTTTACTATGTAATGTCATTCAAAAGAACTTTAAAAGTTTGGAATGTTTATTGTTTGTTAAGTTTGTACATAATAAGAATGTGCATTCTAATACATCGCATTAGCTTCCTTTTAATCTTCATCGTCTTCCTCCTTGTTTGTCTTGTCTTGTTATATAAGCAAACATCAACATAAAGACTTCTTTTTCTTCAATATTGTTTGTTTTTGCATTTGAGACTATATTTAGATGCATTTTTAAAGTGTATATGGCTTGAAAAAACATCAAATTAATTTTTTTAGCGCTTTCCTAGTTATTTTGATAAGATGATGTCAAAAAAAAAAAAATTTTAATGCTTTTTTAAGTGAAAAAAATTAAAAAACAGGAGACCAAGGTATAAAAGCGCCATAAATGGGTGATGGTTTTAAAGTTCATAAAAAGTTTAATTTTGTCCTCACACTTTTAAAATTATACATACTTGGTCCCCTAATATTTTTTCAATTCAATTATGGTACAAAAATTTATTTTTATTATTTTTAGTCAATAGTTTGGGAGAGGAGAGAGAAAGGTCGTCAGATTCTAGTGGTAAAAAAAAAAAGATGTCGTTGACATAGATTTCAGTCACCAAAATGGTTGATCTTTGTGTCAAATGATTTCATTTAATGATGAGAGTTCATATTAGATTTTTTTTTTTACTTTGAAAGTGCCTAAAAAACATATCTGAGCTCGAAAAGATTTTTTGTTTCGGGTTTTGGAATGGTTTTTAAGGTCATGGACAAGTTTATCAAGGTTTTTATGGTATTTTCTAAGTGTTTTATTTTCAAAAATGGGCTGGAAAATGGGTTTTGGGTAAAAAAAACCTTCAACCCTGATTTTTTAACCACCACAATGACTAGAATCTATGCAAAATTAGATGAAATATTGTTTGATTTATTTTTTAAAAAAAATCAAGGTGAACGACATGTCATCTACCCCAGCTACAATAAAAAAAATGGCCCAAACACACAAGCCTTATCGAAATGGGCCAATCTAGCTTAACGATGCTTGTCCTTTTTTTTCTAAATTGTTTTTCTATTTTTTAAAAAATTAATGTTTTTATATGTTTTTGTTTAAAATATTTTTTTTACTTATATTTAAATTAATACCCCTTCTCTCTTTTATTTTATTTATATAGTCTCTTTTAAATTACAATTATTTTTTAGTTATTTTGTATGTATTTAATTTTTGAAGAAATTTTTGTGATTAATCTATATGTTTTTTTAATATTTCATATAGATGAACTTTATTTCTTAAAATAAATAAAAAAAATTATTTTCAGATAATATATATAACCTTGCATGGTATTATTTTCTCTTTTATTTTATTTAATCAATTTAATATGTATTTCTATTCTTATTATTGTTTGATTGAATAAAAAAACTAATATAACTGCGTAAATATCTCATCTTGCGAGATTAAATATTTTAATTTACACTTATTTCTTGATTTTCCGAGTTTTATTTTTAATTATCATTTATCATTTTTTTATTTATTAACATATATAGTTCTTGATTTATTTGATTACATGTATGTATAAACTTTTTGATTTTGACTTGGAGATTTTTTAACTATAAAAATACATCAAAAAAAATAACTCGTATATATAATTTTTTTTTGTAGAAAACAAAATAATCTGAGATAAAACACATGTAAAATAATTAGTATGCCTACAATTTATAACGTTATGGTAAGAGTCGAAATCATTGATGAACAACTTAATATCACTTGTAAAGTTCATGGAATGAAAAGGAGTGTGTGTGAAATTGGGGCATTGCTTTTTATATGATTTTTTTTCTTTTAATAATTTTTTATTGTACCATTTTTTTTTTATGTATTGCAATAGTCATTAAACTTAGTTGTACTATATTTAAGATATAGGATATTATATTTTTAATTGAATTGAAAAAGTAATTAATTTGATATAACCTGATTAATTTGATTAGGATTTTAATAATTTAGTTGAACTTGACCGACCTAAACAAACTAAAAACAACATTTTTAGAATTGTTTAGAAATAGCATTGTTTTTCAGTTTTCTAAAATAAATTGTCAGAAAGGGAATAAATGCAACTTCTTATTCAAATGTAATATGTTTTTATCTAGAAAATTAAAAAAACTAATTTTCTAGTTTTTAAATTTGTATTGTGTTTGGAAAATATATTTTAGATATTATTTTAGTTTTTCTTTATAATTTTTCATTGTTTTTTAAATGAAGAAAAGATATGACTAATAATTTGTTTTTCTTTTATATACAAAAACCTTCCAGCAAGGTAAAGGATTAATGTTTTTTTACAATTTCCATATTTAGTTAGTGTCATAAAATTAATTTTTATTATAAATCAAATATAAAGTTTTTTCTGGTTAATAATATATTTTTTCATCATAATTTTTAATTTTAATAAAATAAAATTACTATTCTACAATTAAATTATCACAAATATAAAATATTAAGATGGTATAAAAATTAGTTGTAATGTTGATGTATTTTGTTCATGGAAAAATTCGTTTTCATTTTCATTTTGAATAAATAAAAACGTCTTACAATTCTCAATGATCATACATATGCTTTTATCAAGATTGATGATTGGATTTCGAAAGCAGAATTACAACTATAGTACATGTCAATGATCTAAGTATGAAAGATTTCATCACCATAATCTTTATTTTAGGGTTAATATTTTCTATTTATCATATAATGTTAATTGATTGCGTAATTGTACAACTCATATTGTAACATCAAAAGTCGATTTAATTAGCAGGCAAACAATCATTTATAGCATGTAATAGCTATTTGACATGTGTTTGTTTTATCATAGATGATATAAATATTTTTTTGGAAAAATAAATAAATATATAAGCTTTTCCAAAATGATTTTTAACCAAAAAAAAATTATAAATTGAAAAGTTTATACACATATTTAATTAAATAAATTGAGAATCATTTGTGCCAATAAATACCAAAAAAAATGTTGAATAATCTATTTGACTCGCCTCGTTGCGAGTCAGATAATATTTTTTTAATATAAAATAATGAATATGTAGGTTTTGCTAATGTGTTTTTTAACACCAAGTAAAAAGATGCAACTATGAATCGAAAAGCAAATGTGTATATATAATAAAATAAAATAAAAATCATATGTGCAATGACCCAACTTTCTAAATAATTTGTAGATAATTTCATATCAAATTTTACATTGCAAAAGAATTAGTTTATCAAAATTACAACTTCATTAATTACAAAAAAAAAAAAACACCTTAATCATCTATCCATTCTGCATAAGGATACGAAATACTTAAAATTAAATTAATATTAAGTAAGAGTTAATCTAAGTAATTAACAAATAAACAATTAAGTAATCCT
>Ga0325405_1002026_pt1 | contig 20890 bp, 11 predicted proteins | sample PopdelMetagenome_21_FD_205663 | JGI IMG/M metagenome (GOLD analysis project Ga0325405, IMG submission 205663) | Populus deltoides microbial communities from Bellville, Georgia, United States - Xylem-Control-R2 | ecosystem: Host-associated > Plants > Phyllosphere > Stem > Wood/Secondary xylem...
AGATGGTCTTTTCTTAGAGAGAGAGAGAGAGAGAGGAACAAGACAAGAAGACTGGAAAACATGAGTAAAGATGGGGGATGGTTAAAAAACTAACAGCTTTGTTTCTGTCTGAATATTTCCTTGTCCCCGTTCGTTTCGAAAGGTTTTTTTTTAAATTACTTTTTAAATTATTTTTTTTTTATTTATTATTTAAAAAATTAATCAAAAAAATTATCTTGGTTTCTGGAAAAATAATTTTTTATTTTGAGTGAAAAATATTTTTCAGGAGTTATCAAATATTCAGAAATATCTTATTATATGTTGATTATATCAAATTTGATCCTTAATTTTTAATTATTATATATTTTATTTTGAATTTTTTTAATTTAATCCCTTAAAACTTAATTTAATTTGATTTTTATATTAATTTTAGTTTGTTATAATACATTTATATGGATGTTTAGGTGTCTTCTTACACCTCTTCATTATTATAGTCATTCATCGTCATTAAATTTATTTGAATCTCTTAAAGTTCATTTGAATCTACATCTTTTTATGACCTTTGAGCTTGCAAGTATTTATGTACATGTGCCTATAAATAAAAACATTGCTGAAAGAATATAATGATCACGTATATAACTACAAATTCATATGAAATAAAAGTGCTCTCTTTTTATCCCCTTAATCTCTATTGTTCTTATATATTCTATTTACTCTTTATTAATTATATTGTTTTATTATTGTATGCTTATTGAGATATATTTTTACAATATAATCCTTGTTCTTTTGATTATTATTTAGTTTTCTTTTTTTTTTATTGTCAAAGTATTGACTAACTATTCCAAAGATATTACAAAGGATTTTGCAGCAACTATCAATTTGTAAATTCTATAGTTTTCAATAGTTTTAGCTATTTTAATTTTTGAATATCCTGAAATATCTATTATATTCTCCTTCCATTACTTAATTAGTTAGATGTATATGTGTGTGTACACGCCACTAAATATAAAATAAAATGTATCATTTGAGTTATTCTCTATAACGTGTCTATAAGCTTTTATAAACTTTCATGGTATCAGAGCAAGAATAGGCAAACACCTGATCCTTTCCAAAGCTTCCACACACACAAATCTTCATCATCCTCGTTATCTCTAATGTAGCTTCCTCTAGTTCCACCAATTCTTTATCTCTATTTACTTAATATATTCAATATATTTCACAACATGTCAATCAAAAACTTGAAGGACACAATTACTTGTCATGGAGTGTTTTCATATCAAAATTATTCTTCGAAATCAAGATCTAAATGGTATAATCAATGGTTATGAAGCAACACTATCCAAGACTCTTTCAAACGACTCTTTTAATTCAGCATATATAATTTGATTAAGGAAAGACAATTGTGTTTTGAGCTGGTTACTAGCCTTTATGTCTAGGAAACTAGTATCTACTGTCTTTAGTCTAAAAACCTCCAAACAAGTCTGGGATTCTCTCTAGACTAGATTTTAAGGTACCTCAAGATCACGTATTGCTTTTCTTAAAAGACAACTTTAGACTATCGTTCAAGGTAATTGTTCATGCTTTGTATTTCTTGAAGATTTAAAACAATTGGTTGATCACCTTATTGTTATAGGTCAACCGGTGGATGATCAGAACTTCATCACTTTCTTAATTGGTGGGCTTCATGCCACCTTTACTCCATTTATTACATCTTATAATTTTGCTTATAGGGATAAGGGCCTGTCTCTTGATGATTTTCATTTTGAACTTTTAAGTTTCAAGACATTAATTAAAGCGTCTACTCGTATACAAAATCAAAATTTTGTATTTTCTACAGAGACATTCAATTATCAAAAAAGAAAGCCTACAACAACCGCAAAAAAAATTCAACAAGTTACTACATCATCACAGCTTTGTAGACTTCCAAGATTCAAGTTCAACAATGATCGTATAGCTCATCTTATTTTTCTTTCCAAGGCAAAAGCATGGTCGCGTTGCTTTAGAATATTTCCAGCGCTTTAATGATTTTTTCCAAGGCAAGAGACCACTTTCTGAATTAGCAACAATAGCTACTAAAGCTAACAACACTTTTAAGCAATAAACTTAGTATACAAATAATAGGGTTAACACTCATATTACTATTAATGTTGCAAATTTAACAACTATTCAGCCTTATGATGGTCTTGAAACTATCCAAGTAGGCAATGGTTCAGGATTGGTAATCCACAACACTGGTTTTTCATATATAAATATAACTCATGATTCTTTTTATTTGAATAAATTTTCTCATTGTCCTAAAGCTGCAACCAATCTTTTATCTATTAATCAATTTTTCCTAAACAATGATTGTTATTTCATTATGACTGAAACTAATTTCTATGTTAAAGAGAATAAGACAAGGTGATTGCTGCTCCACGGGCTAGTTGAGGATGGTCTTTATCCAATCAATGAGAACAAGAGCTAGGCCGATAAATTTTGTTGTTTAGCTTCCAAGTTAGGGATAAAGGCCACTAAGGATCAATGGCATGATCGTCTTTGTCATCCTTCCAAGTCCACCCTAGTTTATGCCATTGATAAAAGAGTTCACCAGCAAATCAAGTGTTTATCATTCCTGTTTGTTAGGAAAAGTTAAAAAACTACTCTCAATGGCTTTAATAAACAATCCACAAGACCTTTAGCTTCGATTCATATTGATGTCTGAATATCCCTTATCACTTCATTTGAAAGCTGACACTATTATATGTCATTCATTGATGACTTCAATTGTTTTACATAAATGTATCCCATGCGTTTCAAAAGTGATGTTCTTTTATTTTTTCAAAAATATAAAGTTCTTATTGAAAAAAAATTTCCTATTCAATTCAGCAACTGCAATCTAATATTAGCAGAGAATACTTATCTAAATGTTTTCAAAACCTTTTAGCTAAATATGAAATCTTTCATCACTTAACATGCCTTTATACATCTCCACAAAATAGTATAGTTGAACGCAAACATAAACATATCCAGGAAATGGGATTAACTTTTTTAGAAAAAGTTGCTCTTCCAAATTGTTATTAGGTAAATATTTTCTTGACATCAATGTATTTGATCAATCGCTTACTGATCAAGGTTCTAAAAAATCTACCATCATATTTTGTCATTTATAAAACAATGTCTATATATTTTGAACCTCAAACATTTGGTTATGCCTACTACCCCTATCTCAGACCATATGAACATTATAAGTTAGTTTTCAGAAGTAAAGAATGTATTTTTCTAAGATATTCAAATCAAGAAAAAAAAAGGTGTGGTTGCTTACATTATGACCCAAGTTTTTGTCTCTAGACATGTGGTATTTGATGAAGAAACTTTTCCTTAAATAGAAGTCAGTCTTCTACCACCTATAAGAGTAACTAGTTGTTAGTTATGTCTTTTATTCCTCTTACAATTTCTTTATTTTCAAATATTCAACATTTCACTTATATTCTAAGTATGACACGGTCAGACTCCGTACATCACATAATAGTTTTATTCGAGAGTTTAAGCTTTTAGGTTGTGATAGTTTTTTGATATAATATCAGAGCTTTAATAACTAAATGGTCACGAGTTCGAATCTTAACATTTTTATTTTTTTTAAATAAAATTAATTAATTATACAAAGTAGTGTGATTTTATGCAAGTTTCAGGTCTAAAAAAATTTACTTAAGGAGATATATTAAAAAATAATATAAATTATATCTTGAGACTTTACTTAACCACTTAAACTTTTGAGTTGGGATTTTTTTTTTTCAAACACTAATCATATTCGTAACTTTGAAGGGAGGATTTTGCTTCTCTTATGATTTAAAAGGTCGATATTACTTAATTATTAGCAGTTTCTTCTTAAAATCAATAAATGTTCAGTTGATTTTTTTTTCTTTGTATGGCTTCTTAAATCGCAATTATCTTCCATATTGTCAATAATTCTAGTGTCGTCACACTTGATTTAACTCATGCGTGTATTCTCTTTTGTTTTTGGTGTAGGGCTCCATGTACGTGAACCTGTTCTTGCAGTCTTGCCGCTGCTCTGTGCTGATTTTTCTTGTCTTTACTCACACGCACAAAGGGGCCAAGGTCCAATCTTGTCTCTACTTTTTTCAGTTTTCTGCCCAGATTCACGCTTCGTCGATTTATTAAATAGGTAAAGTGCTCATCATCCCTTCCTATTCCAAGGACAATAATTATCTTTTAAAACTGAGCATCATTAAATTAGTCAAGCAAAAATTTACCATAGAAAACTCAGATCAGTTGAATTATCAAGCCTAACCACAGGCACAACAGCCAGCTAACCCCTACGAACTCGGGTCTTTGTAACCTTGGTAAAATTTGAGTGCCATGGAAAAGAAGAAATTGAAAGTTATAGGTGTAGATATCTGCAAAGCTACCGACATAATTCAACTATAAAACATCCTCAACTGCGGGGAAACTCTAAGGTTGTCCTCTAGCAACAGCTGAGAATTTTTACCTGGGATTATTTATCTTAAAACAACTGGATCTGTTTGAAAAGGTCCAGGACTATAACTTCCACCTTGATTTCTTGATAGATTAGATCTTAATCAACCCAAAACAAGACCTTGGATGATGGATCTGAGCGGTAAATCAACCGACATTCTCCACTCTACTCACATAACAAACCCCATTTACAATGCTTGCAGGACATCTCTTCCTGCACATTGTAGGTTGTTGCCAGAAATTGACATTTTAGCATCATGCCAATCTTGTAAAACCTATCTTAATTTAGGACACTTGCATCAAAGAATCTCTAATCGGAAGCCTTTACGAAATGAAAATGGAAGAATCCCTTTAGTTTTGAGGAAAGAACGATTGACAAACCAATTTATTTGTACTTAAATGATCAGATTTAGGTGAAGAAAGTAGAGCCCTTAAGCCCTTCACAAAAGTCTCTGGCTTTCATGAGAAGGATACTGCCATCCACTCACATGCAACTCCTATCATCCAAACATTTTTTCTTTTGAAAAGAGAACATTATTCAAATCTCACTGCTCCCTTCCACCCTGCATTTCTTTATTTTTGTATTCAAAGTGGAGGAACAAAGAAAGCTTCAATGTTTTCATGGCCAAGAAAGGTGAGAGATTCATTCATTCACTAACAAACCACTCCCAAGGAAGAAGTATTAACAAACAAATAGAGTACAGGGGGAGTAAAAGGCCAGTTTCTTTGAGCTTTTTGAGAAACTTGGCCGCTTCCCCAGCCACTTGCATGGAGAATCTTGGTGAAAAAAACAAGGGTCAAAACTTCCCACTTCAGAGATGTCACGTTCCCTAGCCCAACCTAACAGTAAAAACTAAGAAGGGGTATACAAGAGAGAGAGAGAGAGAGGGAGGCATTACACTAGGTTGAATGATACATAGGGAGAGAATATATGGGGAGGGGTGAAAATGGGAGGGTGTGTTTCACTTCATTGACAATTTTCATTTCTACCAGGGCCCCCATAATAAAAGTAATGGCCCCAATCCCCATTATTGCCAGTTAGAACATCATAGCAGTTGGATTGCTCAGTGAAGGTGCCGATCCCTTTGGGGGCCTTGAGATTGTTGGAGGCATCAACAACTTGAACATTCCTGAAATAACTTGACTTGCCGAACCCTTCTTCAGGGAAACGACCACTGCCCATTTGAGTGGAGGTGTGCTGACCATCAGGCTCTGAGTTCACCACCTCACCTCCCCACTCAATCATTGAAGCACTATCTGCTAGGTATGAGAACAGGAAAGAAGGCCAATAACCCAACACATAGTCATTACCAAATTGCATCCACCAGTGCCCCTCTTTTGGATCCTGCAAGAGTTTCGAAACAACTAAAGTTAAAAGCTTAAAAGGTGTGCTTCGAGTAAATAGGTGAGCAGCTCTTGAGTACTGAGCTAGACAACAATAATGTTCTACAATAGTATGTAAGTCATGCCTGTGCCATGCTATGTAAGGTAAAGGTTTGGAAAAATATTGGTAGGTTTTCAAAATGTTTTTTTTATATAAATATTTTTTTATTTTTTAAAAATCATCTCAAAACAATTTAAAAAAAAAAATTTTTAAAAAAAAAACTTCAAATTTTGATGTAACTACTGTGCAAAAGCAGCCCAAACGGGGTCAATGTCCAACTATCTATTCAAAACTCAATGAATGTCCAAACCAATGATCAAAAGATAATGCCAAAAGATTCTCAGCATCTGCACCACAATGATGTTTCTGACACCCTAGGTTCTATAATGCATAGCTTCAAATACGGCCAAAGAACCATCTTCACTTTCAGAGGGACAATATCCGTAGAGTTTCACACGCGCCTCAGAAAGTATAAGTCACTCCGTTTTTATATTTGGCTCCTATATGCTGAAAACCTTACTAATGACGAGGCCTTTAGCTATTCAACTTGGAGCTGAATGTGAATGAGAGGGCCTTGGTTTTTACCTTCCAGACAAGTATACTGATATCATATTGGGAATTGCGATAGCCAGAAACAGGAGAGATGCTTGCACCCATTGCAATCTCGCTGTTGATTTGAATAAAGCCTGAGCAAAGGAGATTGTAGCAACCTGTGGCTTGATATGCATCACTCTGTAATATTTGCACAAGTAAAACAATAGTGAGTGAAATCGATTAGTTAATCCATGAAAATTTCAAGACTAATTAATGAGCGACAGGACTAGCAGCTCACAGTCCAGTAGGTGAAGAGCCGTGTGTTGTTATCGCCATACAGATCCGGGCTAACCTGTTTCCGTCCACATTGAAAGCATTAAAATAAAGGATGATGTAGGGAAAACGAGACGGGGTTATTTGACTCCATAATAAAATTGAATTATTTCTGGCCAAAACAAGATTAAACTAATTGGAATAATACCTGCCAACCAGCTTCAATGCTGTTGAGATCTTGACCAAAGGAGCCTCCCAGTATCCACAGCTGAGACAAGCTGAATTCATTAGGCTGCTGTATTTTGGGTTCCCATACATTAAGGGTTGCTTTCGCTCCATAGTATTTATCCCCTTCCACATAAGCTATTGCATGCTAATCACCCAAAAAATATTGTCAGACAAAAGAATATGAACATTGGGAACAAATAGAGCATGACAGCATCAACAAAGTTGATGACAAAAGCTACTTTAAATATGCCTTTAAATAAATTTATGTATAAGAGAATGAATAAGAGGAAGAAACTTTACCTGGTGACCACTTTCATTGACGAGATCAGGATCTGCAGACCTGGGCTGGGGGATTGCTCTGTGCTTCTTCTTGCCATATCTCTTCACAGAGCTAGCTCTTAAAACATCATCCTTCTTTGTTCTTCTAATGGGAATAGTACCCTCGGGGCATTTACCATTCACATGCCACGACTGAGTAATCGGGTTTGTTCTTTCTTTGGATTCTGTAGATACCTTGTTATCATCAAAGACTCGCCCTTCTGGATGGTAACCAGGTCTCATCTAATTAACCAAAAACAAACCCAACTGATAGAATCAGTAACAGTAGAAACCAAAAACATGAAAAATAGATAGACTTTGAAGTGTGTGGCTGAAGAAGATTGACCTGAATCTTGTGGTCTTTGAGGTAGGGGTGATCAAAAGCTGGCTGATGAGACATGTGAACACAGTCAATTATATCCCCATCTGGACTCTGTATAGCCATAAAAAATCCAAGGAAGATAGTGAGAAATCTTGCAGCCATACCACAAATTTGTCAGTCCTATCAAATCATGCTAGAAGCTAGTATATCAGCAACGTCAGAGTTAAATCCACATAAAATTGAAAGCAAAAGAGAAACCACAATCCCACTTGCATTAATGTCATGCTTTGTTGCTTTGAAAATGTGAAGTGCCAAAAACAATAAAAATTTGCAGTTTCTTTCTTTATTGCTTCAATAACTCCGAAAAGGACATCATCACGTGGAGATAAAGAAAGAGAGATGGAAAATAATCAAAGCATCATTGTTGCTTCCAATATTAAAATTTCAAGAAAAATAAAAAATTTGATGATCATCACAGAATAAAAAGGGAGATTTAAAGAAAACCCGTTTACATTCTTAACCCACTTTACTGAGAAAATGCTAGAAACCAAATGAAAATAAAAGGAATACAAAACCACATGAAACCACTATGAGGCTTAGTTTGAGCTAAATTCTTAAAACAATCCATTCAGGCAAAGAAAAGAAGAAAACTTTAAAAACATAATTTCCTTCACTTTCCCTCGGTTTCTCAGTCACCAAACGGAACCTCAAATAAAAAAACAAAACAAAAGTACCTCAATGCTTTTAACAGCTGGCTTGTTCAAGCGGTCCAAGTGTTTTTGAACCTCAAGTTTCTGTCTTGACACACTCAATCTAGCAGCGCAAGATAGTGAAACCAAACTGCACAAGCAAAATACCAAAACCAAAAGTCTGCTTCTGCTAAAATGAACACAACCACCATAAGCACAAGAACCCATCTTCACTAAAAAAAAAAAGAACCCACAAAAGAACCAAAGCGAACTCTTCCTTATCCTACGCACCCAGGTCAAAGCTTAAGCATAGGAGCAAACACTACTACACTACCACGCTACACCATGTAAGGGATAGAAAAATGTGAAGAGCGCTTAAAAGACAAACTTTTTCTGCTTCTGCTTATCCTACGCACCCCTCAGCTCCCACCTAGCTTTGAAGTGGGTCTTGCTTGTTGTGTTCTGTTTCCTCCAGAAAATCCAATCAAGCTCTCTGCCCACTTCTGCCTTTTCTCTCTCTCTCTCTGAAAAACACCTTCTTTCTCTCTCTTTCTCTTCAAAAAATCACCTTTCTTGTCATTTTCTCTTTCTCCATGACTCTCTCTACTTTTTATTATTAAAATGTCTTTTCCCCCCCCTCCTGTTAACAAATAGCTTAAACCCCACTTTGGTTTTCCAAGTTTCCAATTTCCTCCATGTGATGTTATTGTCCTTCACTCCTCTCTCACAGAAAGAAAGCAATTTTTTATTGTTTTATTTATCTATTTTTGTACTTTTTTAATTAAAGATAAGAGGGGTGAAGTGGGGATTAAGTAGGGTTTGTGGAGGACGGGGAAGGGAGTGGTGGTGGAAAAACTAACCATTTTTCGTTGTCTTTTTCAAAAGCCTGCTTTTTGTGAGGCCCTCCCTTTTAGGCTCCCCATTTGCCCCACTTTTTGTTCAGAATTGATCCCCACACTTGCAAATTTCTTCAAATAATGGTAATCTTTTATTCATTGTGGTTCCAGGTAAAAGGGTTATAGAATTGATGGCCAGCACAAATGTTACCACGGTTATTATTGTTGTTGTTGTTTACTTGCTTTGACTGCTTGAATTTAGGTTTGTTTGTGCTTGGGATGGTAATCTCCATGGCCCTTTGACCACAAGTCAGCGGGGAATCGCTTACAACTTGCGTCTCATCCACGATCATGTTTTTGCGTTAATACTCTAGGCAAAGATTCTTCTGTCTGGTCACAGTGTTGGTTTTTCTAATAATTAATAAAGGAAACCAAGTGTAGTTCGTATGCTCTATGACAATGCTTAGTGGGATAATGGCCATATAATTCTAGAATCAACTGGTTAAACACAAAAGAGAGAAGTGCTAAAACTCACGGTCCACTATTTGCTCAAACGAAGGAGGCACAGGGCACCATTTTCCATGCCAATAGAATATGTCAAAGCTGTAGGAGCTCAAATATCTAACAAAGAGAGAACATTTTGTAAAAAAATGGCCATCCTTGTTTTTATTGCCAGAAATAGAGCAGAGGAGAGAGGCTTATACATAAGCTTGAGTTTAAAAAAATGGTGGAAGCAGATTTTAGTTTAATATAGTTGTTCGGCTTCGTGGGCCAATGATCACGTTAGCTCAGATTCGAGCTCTCTCATGCATGCAATCTGAAGCCCTCCTCGTTTACATTTCCCAGGCATTAAAAACAAAACATTACCACTGGTAACTCAAATTGACAAGGGTAACTTGTCTTTGTTGGCTTTAAGCGTCCGACTATCATGAAATGTAGAGGAAGAGCTTTGATGGATCGTACACATTAGCCATCAATAATCAAGACGTCCACCGTACAAGAAACATGATCGCATGCAAGCTAACCCAGATAGCGAAGTTAACCTGATAACAGTCACCGCGAGTTAATTACTGTGTTGCTGTTCGTTTTTCCGTTTTTAAAATATTTATTTTTTTATGCTTTCATATTATTTTAATATACTAATATTAAAAATAATATTTTTCAAATCTCATCCATTCAACGTATAAATATTTAAAAACAATAATAATAATAGTGAAGTTAGTAATTACTGGTAATTAGAGGGGACCAAACAGCAATTCTTGTTCCCGAGCAAGGGTCTCCTCCGCCTTCACTTCGGCACCTCGTTTACTACAACCAAGGCAACAGTACTGGGCTACTAGTTGTCGCCACCGTTATGTCCTTTTTAACGCCGTTACTTACCCCACGCGCCTGCCCGTCGCCCTTAACCCCGTAACCGCCACTGTTTACAGTACACGAACGAGGTGACGTGTTACCAAAAATAACAATCAAACGCCACGGTGTGTGCCGTGCAGGTCTTACCACGTGTGGCTGCATCATGATCCGTACACGTGTAACAAACTCGTGCAAGAAGAGAGACACACCCGTGCGAAAACGGCACACATCACGAGGAAAAGGGCAGGAATGAGAGAAATGTAAGAAAGAGGATTGACTACTGCTGCTGATGGCAAGTGATAGTAGCAAAGGAGAATCCAATGGGAAAATGGTGACAAAGCCATCGCTAAGGCCAGGGGCTCCGGTCTTTCTCCTGGCTCATTACAAGTCAAAGAACCCTTTCATTGTTGCCTTCCATCCAATCTGGTCCCTCAATGTTATTTTTTTTTAAATCAAAGCCAAAACAATACCAGTATGTCATTTTAACACCTCGATAACCACGTAAAAATAAATCAAAACAAATCATCGAGTACAATTCCCAACCAACACATTTTAAAATGGCTAAATTGAGAAAAACAAATTGTTTGGTGGTAGAAGTGAAAAGATTCTCAAAGGTCCAAAAAGAATATAAGCATTGTCCTCGTGCCGTTTAGATTCTTGTTAATTATAACTGAATCTTCAATAACGAAATACATAATTGTTTTTTTTTTTTTTCATAATTATGTACTTATATTTTGACGCCAGTGAAGCAACTTGGGGGAAGCACGGTAATTATGCGGGAATCTTCCATAACTAAATACATAATTATTTTTTTCATGAATATCTACTTATATTTCCAACATTGCTGCTACATGCATGAGAAGCACCGGCCGGTAATTAGTTCCAGCATGTCATGGTTAATCCATCATTATTATATTATATAGCATGTTTTTTTTAATTTAAAAATACATCAAAATATTTTTTTATTTTTAACACTGATATATTAAAACTATAAAAAAAAACACTGAAAGAAGTATTAATTTAGTGTTTTCTCACAGAATTTACACGAGGAAAATGAACAAAACAAGAATAAAATAAAATATGTGTGTAGATTTGTATATATGGTAAATGTGTGGTTGGTAGGACTATTTTGTATTTCTGTCAGTAGCTACAGGACCTCTTTGTCCATTTCCATGATTTGACACGTGGCCATAGCTCCACACGTCGTCGTCGTCGTCGTCATCTATATGATTTTGGCCCCACAGCCCACTTCCCTCCTCCATACTTGCATGCATTGAAATAACAAGACACTTGTATGGTTGGTCCCGTTCTCTAAAGTTCATTCATGTTGTATTTTCACCCCAGATTTTGAATTTAATTTATGAAAAAATATTTCCATTTTATTTTAATTTTCACTTGTTTTCAGACTAATTAATTATATACAAATAATAAAACGATCAAAATTATTTCACTACCATGTATTAATTAGTTGCAGACATCGATCCCACTGCATGGCAAGGTTAGTTTATTAATGGTCAAAGGACGTGCTCTCCTCTTGACCACTGTTCGAAATCATGGAGGATGGGTCAGTTCTCTTGAACTGTCATGAAAATACCATTGCATGAACAGCAAGATGGCATGAGATTAATTTATGGACATGGATCACTTTCAGACATCTGCATTATTTAGAGGAGGTGTTAGTGTCTTGCATGCCAAGAACGAAACACAAGTAATAAACCCTGATATAACATTTGATGATCTCGTGGACCCTGTTCTTTATATCTGATCATGAACATCGCTGTCATTTTTTCTGTAGAATCTGGGGACACATGGCCATAGAGCACAGGTAGCGATCTGTGTTGACAAGTGTATTGTAGAGGATAATATATCACTATCCTGGGCATGTGTTTCTGGAAATACAGCCTGGATGGGAGTTTTGGTGATCTTGAGGAGCAAGAGAGATGGTGAATTTTCTAGACAGACATTGCAAGTCTTAAATAAGTGTTTAATAAATTACTGTCTGTCTCGCGATAATAAAAAAAAAAACATAGATAATTTTGTTTTCGTTTCTCTGACTAAAACTAAACACTTCCGTTGTTCTTTGCGCTCTTGTTGTCTTGAGGCATTAGCCAAATCCAAGAACGAAGCAAACTAGAAGGGGAGACAAGCTTCTCAACTCAGCGGCCATTGCAAGATATTCATTAATATATATATTTATTATCCCAATTAATGTTTCATGAGGACGCTTCAAGTCGAGGGATTTTTTTCTACCTACTTGTTTATTTTGTTTTTCAAGAGTTGCTCTTGATATTGAGTTAGAGAACAACAATTAGGCAAATTATGCTAAGAATGATTGTGTGCTTTGCAGATAATAAATTATGCGAAATATTCCCAAAGCTTACGATCTTCATGGTCGAGGAATCATTATAATTTAAGGTAAATAAAAAGATGGTGCACTGCCCTCTCTCCCTCTCCCTCTCCCTCTCCCTCTCTCTCCTTTTTCTTTAATTCTTTCCAATACAGTATTTGATACTGGCCTCACAGTGTGGACATGGGCAAGATCACTCAAGGCTATAATATAATATCTTGAGAAGAGAAGTCAGCAGAGGTTTGGCACCCCCACCAGGCAGAAAGCTAGGCGGGACAAGACAGCACTCCAGCCAGCCCATGGCTGTACACAGAGAAAGAAAGTTCGGCGATGCTAATTTTTTCAAGATGGGTTAATGCTTGATAGACGCGAGTGGGGTGCGTGCTGGAGCCTTTTGGCCTTTTCCTCTCCCTTCGCTCTCCATGATTGTGCTATCTCCTTCCTTCTCTTTAGAAAAACATGTACATGCCATGCCAGTACTTCTCTAATAGTCAGCCCTTAGCTAGCCAGAGGGCACTCATGTCCCCTCTCATTGGATCATAAAATCCAGGGCCCCACTTTGATTTGATACATGTGCCGTGATTGGTGTTCGGGGTCGGCACTCCTAGCTAGCTACCTAGTTGTTGTTCTCCACTCTTTGCTTGCTTTCTCCAGATGTGTAGATACGCAGGGCCGGTTGGTTTCCAAGTGTGGTGCGGAAATTTGTGTTTTGTTTTAATTATAATCTTAAAAATACTTGATTAATCAATATATATATTATAAGATTTACCAAGAACTTCTTACTAAAACCTTGGTCAAGGAAGATCTTTAATTTGTATTTTTTTTAGACCTGTATTTTAAAACAGTGATCATAAAGAACTATTACAAAACCTAACACTCGTGATAAGTGAAGGTTTCAGACAACTCACTTGCTTTCCATTCCTAGCACTGAAAAGAAAATCAACCCACGTCACATTATCATCTGTTAAAAAATATAATATTGTTGTGGTTATTTTTTTAATAATTTTTTATATTAAAATAATATTTTTTATTTTTTAAAAATTATTTTTGATACAGTACATCAAAATAATTTAAAAATATTAAAAATATATTAATTTAAAATAAATAAAAAAATAAAAAAAATTTATATTTTTTTTAAAAACGCTTTATGCAGAAACAAACACATATTAATCTTTCATTTCTCATTAATGACTTTAATTTTCTCTGTCATGATTTAACGGATAAAAATCTTGAAATTGCTGTTGAAAGCAGATTTAACAAACTAGTGTTAAGGAGTGCTTTTGTATTTTCAATATTTTTTTTCCTGTTATTATTGATTTAACCGAAGGTAATTTGATATTTAACTATATATAACAATAATAAAAAAATACAATAAAATAACCAAAATGTTTTTAAAAGCAAAACAAATTAAAACCTGTGTTGAGGCGATTTCTTATCTTTTAACTGTTGTTTTTTTTTTTTGTTAGGTTAGTTTAAAAGCAATTTAGAATTTGATTAAATATAAAAAAATAAAAAAATTATGGCTCATGTGGTGTTTTTTTTTGTTATTCTAATTTTATTATCTGAATCACAAGTTTAACGGGTTAAACCAAATTGACTTATTTTTTATTCCATGAGTTATTGATTTATGCTAACTCAAATTAACTTGAGCCGGTTTTTTCATCTCTTTTTTTTAAATCTAATTTTATTATTCTATATTTAATAAGTTTATAATTAAGATACATTATTTGTCTTATCTTACAAATTGTTTTTGAGGTTATCATTATTATTTTTTTAATTTAATTTATTTTTTATTTTTTTTATTAAGATAAAATTAACTTATTTAATTAAATAAAATTAATAACTTGAATCATATTTTTTTTTTTAAAAAAAAAAACATGTGTACGCTAATTGAATATATATTTTTTAAAAGTCCCACGGCGTACAGGGCACCCGGCTAGTACATGCAATTTCTTCTAGCTTGTTCATGTTTTCCGTAGTCCGCTGTGGAGTTTGCGATATGTCCCTTGAAAAGTTTGATTTGCATGATGGAGGCTTGAGTGCGTGTAATCCTCTCAACCTCCCATGTCAACAACCAGCACCTTCTTCAATGCAATACCTAATTTAGCATCCAAAGATTGACCAACCACTTTTGTCCACTCTGTAATGCATTTTCCAGTTTACGCACTTTTAAGCGGGAAGGCTAGGAACATGGGAAAGCAACTGAACAACCATCATAATTAACTTTGGATCATCTGTGGAAATTAGGCCATGAGAGAACAAAATGCCTGAGCATAGTGCCCCGAGTTCGGTTGCCATTCACTTCTTTCATGACTCCAAATTGTCAATATATTCCACTCAGAATCTCACAAATAAGAGAGGGAGCGAGCAATTTGCAGCTATAATTGTAAATCATGCACAAAGCATCGTAAATATGACTCTTTCATAATGGAGGATGTTCAGAAAAGAAAAGAAGTGATAATGGAGGTGAATTAGCTTTAGAGCATAATCAGTGATAACAAATGAAGAAAGCCAAGACAGCATGAAAAGTAAAACCTATCACATGAGCATCATTGTGGTTCCATCAATGCCAGAGCGGGAAGATGCACGGGGTTTATGTATTTAGCCAAATCCATTTTTCCAATGAAATCACATTATACCTCAAGCAACAATAGAATTGCAACAGAAATTAGCTCTATGTATTAACAGAACATGAACTGTTATTCCTGAAGGGCTTTGCAAAATATCACAAGGTCTCGAAGTTGAAACCCAGTCGCTGGACATTAAGAATGGAGATGCTTCATAACATTGCAGCACAGAACAACAGGGGACTCTAAAGAGAAACAATAAAAATGCAAACTATGCTATTATATAAATGATAACATGGTATCCAGAAAGGAGATTTTTCGACATCTTAAATGTAAAAAAACGAGATAATTTTTTTAAAATATATGCTTAGAAATTAAAAATCCAACCACTTCTGGTAGTAGACACAAGTCTTTGGAGAGATAATGCCATCAGGTGTACAATGACTTATCCGTGGACAAACTCCACACGGGATGGAAGCTAATGCCCCTGCTTTTGGTTCCCCTCCAAGGGCTGCCTTGCTAATGTATCTATAGCAAACTTTTCCAAAAGGAATTGAAGCAAACTCACCCATTCCATTACTCTTCACTTCCATGATTGCATTGTCCAAAATCAAAGTCCTCAGGATCTCTTCAATTTGCTGTTTTGTCACGTCAACATTGAAGGCTGGATAACTATTGATCAAATCTGTAACTTCCTCCAAAGTGGCAACCCCCTTCTTTTCTATTTGGAGTTTGCATAACTGCCTCAGTGACTCGATAAACTCTGTATCAAGGCTCCCTTCAAGATACCATGCCCCTCCACTGATTTCCTTTGAAGGTTCAAACTCTGTTGCCATGAAATGTTTCCTCCCCTTGTTTTGGATGTTCACCACCTCTTTTATCAAGTTTTTGACCCGCAGAGCCTTGAGAGATTTATTTACCACATTATCTGGAAGTTTGGCTTCTTTTTTCATGTCTCTGGTCCAGATTCCAATATCTTGTTTGCTTCGGATCACATCATAGAGGATACGCTCATGTTCAGTCAGAGATTGAACTGGAGAATTCAGTTCTGGCCGTTTCCTCTTAAGGGATGAAGGTCCTTGTACACGACTCATTCCTACTGAAAGAACATCAAAGCTGAATATGTTATATATGATGTATCAGAACAGTAGTAGTTTTTAAACAGGATATTAAAGCACGAAGCACCTGAAGTTCCCATTTTATGTCAAAGCCAAAGATATGAAATGCATCATACATCTTTGTACACAATGCTCATTTTGGTGGCTGAAGAATTGCTAAAACAAATTTGAAACTAAAACACACCACTACCAGCAGCATGTCAAAAACAAAAGTTTCACACCTCCTAAAATGTAGTACAACTCTTGAGAAGAATTTCAGATTTTATAAAAGCCAGAAAAATTGAGACATAGAAGATTATTTTCTTTGAATCAGTATTCCTTTATATGTTTTTGTAATGGATCAAACACCCAGAAATCAATCAACAGAGAGACGAAAACAACCAAAACTTTTGAGACAAAGAAGTTACGGCGACTCTACATGCAAAAGTATCTCATAAGATTCATACATTCACACTAACTAGCAAAATAAGTTTTAATTTTTTAACCTCAACACATTCAGGTCATCAATGATATGACAAAGGGGCACTAATATGATGGTACTATGATTTCATTAGATATTACTAAAATTTAGTTACATCGCAACACAACTTGTCTTGCATCTTTCTTGATGGCTGGTAAAGGGGCATTTAACAATTATGTTACTCATCTGCGGAACCCAGTCACAAATCTTTCAATACCAGCAATGTTCAGATTACAAAAGCTTCCAGCAATGTCATTTTGTATGCAATCTACTAGAAACTCACATTGCCTCTCCCCGTTAGTTTCAAAAGCAAAAAATCCATCAGGTTTCAACATTGCAGAAGCCCCATTGCAAAGATGAACAAGATAATCAATCCCACTAGAACCACCATCTAATGCGAGTCTTGGTTCGTGTCTACCAACTTTAGCTTGTCACTTGGTATGTATGGTGGATTACTCACAATACCTACAAGTTGTCCTTCAACATCCTTTAATGGCTCAAACCAAGATCCTTGCCTTACTTCGATCACATCCTGAAGGCCATACAGGCACATTAGAGTTGCCACCAAAACTGCAATTGGGCTTAAATCAGTGTCATAACTCCCCCAAATCCTTCTAATACCTATAGCAATAGCACCACTACCCGTACCCACATCTGCCCACAAACCTTGTCCCAATTCTTCATTTTTGGAAATCACATCACTTACCAGATCAACAATCAATTCTGTATTTGGCCTTGGAATCAAGACCCCTTCCTGCACACTCAACACCAAGTACCTCCAGTGCTCACACCCTACTATATACTGGTAAGGCCTCCTCTCTTCAATCGTCTGCTCCCACAATTGGTAAAGATCATCCAAACTTATCCGTAACATGACTTCTCATTTTTACCACTAGTATCATATTTATACTGGGAAAAGGAAAAGCACGAGGAAGAGGAGGAGCGGTTTACAAGTGAGTCCTCAATGAGCCAATTGAGCTCCCTACACAGGACAGGAGAGTGGAGTCAGGGCCATTATCAGACTCCACAAAAGAAGACCCAACATAGGAGGCAACGTTTTTTGCTCAACCATGACATTTTTTAAGTTCTGATGAAGCAGCTAAATAATTAGGTGGCCTAAAAAAGAGGGGTATTTTTGGTTTAATTGTTGTTAAGACGGCATTGATGAAGAGAAAAATCGGTGTGCAACAGCAGCCATAAAGACACGCTCGGCTCAGGCCTAGCTTCATCTCTCTTCCTCAATGTAACCACATGTCAAAAGCATATCCTGACAGATTAGTGTTATTGGTGCACATTTTGTTTCCTTAAACAAGGATTATTCATTTATAGTGGATATTTGGGTGTTCTCTGTCAACCTCATTCAAGCTAAAAACTGTGGACAAAAACTAATCTATAAAGATCAAGATTCAAGCTTTAACCACGCAATTAATTGCTTTTGATCAAACGAGCAAAACCCAGATTGTGTTTTCAATTTAACAATCCTTATGTCCATGAAATAAAGCACATGCCTTTGACTAGATAGGAGTTAGTTCATAGTCCTTGCACTCACACACACTCTTTTATGCTTCAAAAGTTCCAAGTCTAACAGTGATATGAGACAAAAAGAATGAAAGAAAGAGTAGTTGCAATACTAACCGGATGAGGCAGCCGGTGCAATAGGCCGGGACGCGGAGGTCGAAGGAAGAGAAGAGGCAGCGGCAGGAAGCGGCGGGAAGGTGACTGCCTGAACACAGGCTAGAGAGAGGGATGTGTGTACACTGTAGAATGACAGTATGAAAAACTCTGCGTTTCACTTATAAGGGTTTTTTCAGTTAAATGAAATCCATTTTATTTATTTTTTCAAAGACTATTTTTTAGGTGTTTGTCAAGCTTAAAATAAACACGTGATATGACCTCGCATTTTGTTAAGAAGATAACTTTAATTAATTTATTTTTAATATTTCGTTGACTTTTTAATTTTTTTATAATCTTGATTCCCTTTTACTTATAAAAAGTTAATAAGAATACGGATTTTATATATATATATATACACACACACACACACCTGAGTTGCCCGCGCGCTGCTGCGGGTTTATAAAACAAATGTACTTGATAGTGTTATAATTGTGAACCAGTGCTAAATAAGTAATAGAAATTAAAGGTATGATGGAGCAAATATTTCATGACGGAAAAAAAAGTTGTGTTGGTGATCAAAAACTTAGAGACTGAACAAAATGATTTGTAGCAATCTACAGTGTTTTGTGAGGAAAGATACAGTGCTTTTGCCACATGATTTAGCTTTTCAGTTAATAAAAAGCAAAAAAAAATACAAAGCTAAATTCTCTACCAACTTAATATTAAAAAAAACCAACAAAGATAATTTTGGAAGGAAAAAAACCCATGAGTAAAATAAACTAAAAAACTATTTAAAGAAATATTATAGCAATCCACAATATTTTGTGAGAAAAACTACAACGCTTTCTTCATATGATTTAGCTTTATTGTAATTATAATTCTTAACCAACTCAATATTAAAAAAAAATCGACAAAGATAATTTTGGAAAAAATCATAAAAAAATAACATGGAAAAACACTATAACAATTCACAGTGTTTTAAAGAAAAAAAATAACAAAGCTAAATTCTTAATCGGTTCAATATTAAAAAAAAATCAACATAGATAATTTTAGAAAAAAAAAAAAACAAACACCAAAAAAAGGGGGAAAAATCATGTTGGAAACACTGTAGCAATTCACAGTGTTTTGTGATGAAAGCTACAGTGCTTCCCCACATGATTTAGCCTTATTTGTAATGACTTGTAATTGTAATTCACAAACAACTCATTATCAAAAAAATAAAATTGAAAAAAATTATAACAAAAAAAACTATGCGAAGAAACACTGTAGCAATCCACAATGTTTTATGAGCAAAGCTACAATACTTTCCCCACATGATTAAGCTTTATTACAAAGTTAAATTTTAACCAACTCAATATTTTAAAAAAATAAAATGGACAAAAATGATTTTGGAAAAAAATATTACAAAAAAAAAACACAAAAGAAACTGGAAAAAAACTATGTGAGGAAAAACTGTATCAATCCATAGTGTTTTTTGAGGAAAAACTTGTATTTACTTGTAATTACAATTCTTAACCAGCTTAATATTTAAAAAATAAAATTGACAAAGATAATTTTAGGGAAAAATATAACGAAAACAGAAAAAAAACCATGTGGAAAAAAATATTATAGCAACCAACAATAATTTTTGAGAAAAGTTAAAGTGCTTTCCTCACATATTGTAACTGTAATTTTTAACCAGTTCAATATTAAAAAATAAAATAAAAAAAGATAATTTCGGAGAAAATCATAAAAAAAAAACCATGCGGAGAAACACTGTAGCAATAAACAATATTTTAAAGAAAAAAATTACAAAACTAAATTCTCAATCAGCTTCATATTAAAAAAAATATAATTTTAAAAAATAAAGAAATAAAATAGAAAAATTATGTGGAAAAACATCGCAGCAATCCACAGTATTTTCAAGAAAAAAATTACAAAGCAAAAATTTTAACCAGGTCAATATTTAAAAAGTAAAATCAACAAAAATAATTTTGAAAAAAACAAAAGAAAAAATAAATGAAAAAAAGAAAAATTAGGAAAGTTAAAAAAAATAATTTAAAAAAAAATTTGAAAAAAAAACAAAAAAAAGGGAAAAGTAAAAAAAAAAAGGGGAAGAATCACCGTGAATTACTATTGTAATCCACTGTGAAATGTATGTGGGGAACAGTGATTCCCCCACACGGTGTAGTATATTAGTTAATATATATATATATATATTCCTCCTCTAAAACCTCCGTTCAAGTTATATCCAAAACTCTATTTTAAGAATTTTACTCGTTGATTAATAAATATAATAAAAATCCGATTTGTGACAACCCATTACCATATAAGAATTAACATGAATGACTTGTATGATGTTTTCGTTCTGGTCATGTCGTGTTCAAGTCATTGTGCATGTCCTGCATATGGAGCC
>Ga0325405_1002028_pt1 | contig 20889 bp, 15 predicted proteins | sample PopdelMetagenome_21_FD_205663 | JGI IMG/M metagenome (GOLD analysis project Ga0325405, IMG submission 205663) | Populus deltoides microbial communities from Bellville, Georgia, United States - Xylem-Control-R2 | ecosystem: Host-associated > Plants > Phyllosphere > Stem > Wood/Secondary xylem...
TTCAGAGAGTATTTAATTAATGTAACAACCCTTAGCCTTTTTCAAAATGCACCAAATCACCCCTTTGCCAATCTATCAACTACGAAACACCCATCAAACTTAATTTCCCCTCTAATAGATTCAATTCTACTACTATTAACTCTAGTCTCCGAAAGAAAAATAACATCTGGCTTTCTAGACATCATTAGCCCTTTAAGAGCTTGAACTACATAAGACTTACCAAGTCCTCATGGCAGGCCTGGTCATCAGGTCCTGCCATTACTTTATGTTCATTAGATGTGCCCACAATCTCCATTGATGAGAAAGTTAGCCCAACAAAAGTAGTTTCATTTACAAAGCCCTTTGAACTTGTATTATCATATCTTGAGCCCACTATTCTTTTCTTTATATCATCTAATAGTTGAGGCCTAATATTTTTGGCCCAAATAGCTCCTCTTGAACAACCTTAGCCCTTTCTTATCTGCTATTAATGTCATCTATAATAGATGTAACCAAAATGACTCATGGAAACATGGAATTAAATGGCATGCTTAATTGTTGGCTTGTAACAAATGTAATGATTGTTAAGCTCTTCTCCCCCACCCCGTTAGTGTCCCTTAACCACTAGTTGTTGTCCTCATCTCAAAACCAAAATAAAGAAGTTTAACCCTTTTTTTATTTAACAAAATTGGACAAAAGGACGACTTAATTTTATTAAGAAATCCAAAATATTAAGGATCCAATTACCTTCTTCTTGAGCTATATGATTCAATGTGATAAAAATCGAAACCACAAGGAATCTAGTGGTTTTGGAATGGACAATTGAATTCCTAATGTTTTGGTTTTGAGATGAGGTTAAACTTTGCCTCTCAGTTAACATTTTGTTTGCACTGTTAGTTAAGAAATTTTATTATTATTTCTAGTACTTTCAATGTTTATGATTTTTATCTTTATTGTAATAATGAATCCCGTACATATCTAACATGTAGACCCCATTTGTTTTTACATTTTAAAAGTATTTTTTTAATTGAATTTTTATTTTATTTTACTTGCAATTTTTTTATTTTGGTATTTTCAAATCATTTCAATATGTTGATGTTAAAAATAATTTTTTTAAAAGATACTATTTTAATGTATTTTTGAGCAAAAAACACTTTGGACTATTCGGGTGTGGGATGTAATTTGCATGATTTGGATTTGCATCAAAACTATTTAAGTATGTGTTTGGTATATATATTGTGTTGCAAAATATATTTTAAAAGTATTTTTTTCTTGAAAATAAATTAAAATAATTTTTTTCATATTTATTTTTTATTTCTAATGTTAGTACATCAAAACAAAAAAAACAAAAAAAATCAATTTAATGACTTTTATTGCTAAAAACACTTTTAAAACGTGCCTAACGCATTTACAAATACATTGCCAAACAACTCCAAACCATTCAAATATCATCAAATTCAAATTTTTTTAAATCTTTATTTTTTTAAAATTACATACGAGGTTAAAAACAGAACCTCTTAAAATTATAAATTCGTTGACTGTTATATTCGTAGAAAGTTATGGATTTTATCTAATTAATCTTATACTAGAATTTTATCTACCAAGATAATGATATATATATATATATATATATATCGTGTGCACAAAATGCAGGGAGACTGCCAATATTGATATCACAATTCTAGGTGCTCTTCATGTCATGTGTTTAGTTTTTTGTTTTTTTATAAATAGGTTTAACATGTAATTGATAGAATTAAATATTGTGCATTTCACACTCACATGAATGTATGAAAAGGATCCTATAATATTATTTATACAGAGTGAAAGTTTAGAATACCTTCATAGACAAAATTAATTAGACTTTAATGTTACCTTTTCAAGAAATTAATGATGAAACTTGATAAAGCTAGAAAAAACTTCATTGGATTTGTGTTTTTTTTTTATATAGATATTAACAGGCTGAGTGGTGGGTGGGTATTCCCTCAAAATAACCCTCCCTCTGGTGCTAAAGATAATTAGGGTTTTTCATGTAAATATTATATAAAAAAAGTGAGCAAAAAGAGTTATATATTTTTCTTCTGTATTGAAATGAGAAAAAAAAAATCTTTATTTTCTCCTTTAAACTTGGAAACACATAGTTTAATTTAGAAAAAAAAATTAAAGCTATTTATCTAGTAAAGTTAATTAGTCACTGTTTTATCACATAATTAACTTACCTTGTCACAAAATAACTTATTTAGGTTGCTTATAGCATGTGAGAATTCTAACTGAAATGTAGATGAAGATGAAGTTGTAGAATGTATAGTTTGATGTGGTAACCCAGAAAAATAATAATAATAAAAAAGAATAATAAAAACAAAAGAATAAAGAAGAGAGAGAGAGAAAGAAAATGAAGGGTCGGGCGAAAATCAAGTCTTATAAAGCATGGTTGGGCTGGGCTTAACCGATCGAAGAAATTCATACAAATAGTGACATGAGGCCCAATAAAAAACCCGAAAAGACACATCATTTTCTATATTTCCTTTTATCTCCTTTTCTATCGTTTCCAAGAAGCTGCTAATTGGAGGAATATATAAAGAAGAAGATAAATATAAGAAAACAAAAAAGAAAATTTCATGGTAGAGGACGACCTGCCGTTGCTACCTAACTCCACTTATGAGTAATATATACTAGCCTACTGGTCCTCACAAGTTTTAATTATAAATTTAAAATCAAATATATATTGAATAATATTTTTATTTAATATTAACACAAAAACAAAATGAATTTACTCAGATGTTTACATGCAAATTTTACAGAGATGATTTTGAAAAACAAATTTAGAAAGTTAAATATCTAAATAATCTAACTTTTGAAAACAAATTTAGAAAGTTAAATATCTAAATAAGTTAAACAAACTAAATTATCAACCTAATAAACCAAAAAAGGATTCATATCACAAAATTAATTAGAATAAAATTTTTCATTCTTGACTTATATATGATTTTTTAGGTAATATTGAGATTCAAAACAACTACTATAAGGCTTTCCTTATGGAATAGATTTCATTGATATCAATTTTAACTATTTTAGGGCTTGTAATATGTGTAAACGATGACTTTATTTATTTACACTGAATTTTGATAAGTGTCTCTTTCTTTTTATAAAAAAACTGAAAATAAAAAAATAAAATTTGATATCAAATCTAAATTTTTGACAACTACAAAGACCGATCACTTATTAACTACAAATGATAAGGGATCAAACTAAATTTTTTTTGAATGAAATTTAAAATTGCAACCTATTTTTCATGTATTTTTTATTTTTACTTTTTATTTTTCAATTTCACAATACTCTCTTTCAAAAAAAAAATGTGATTGACTATTAATTTAAAATCAAAAGAGTTCAATCATACAAAAATAATGTTTAAAGACAAAATTAAAATTTTAAAAAAATCTAACCATTCCAATTCATAATTTGTGAAAGAATATACAGTGAAGTGTATAATAATATCACCACACGGATTAGTTTTTTTTTTTTTAATGTGTTGTTTATTTCTTTCTATCTCCAAGTACTACTTTGTTTCTTCGCTGGATTACACAAAATTCTACTCCATGAATATCTTCCTACAAAAATTGACGACATTGGGGTTTACAAGGCATGTGTACAGTGCAAGTGACGAAAACAGGGTAAAAAAAACAGTGTGAAAAGTAGGAGATGATGTGGAAGATGATCAAGAATTCCCATTATTCTTTGAAAATGAAGAAATAAATTAATCTGATTTATTTCATACAGTGGAAAAATATGAGATCTCGAGTTTTATTAACTGGATAGTAATACCTGACATGGCAAGTTCCCATTGGTTAAAAAGATCAACCCACAAAATCTATTATTCTATTGTTTGAGCTATCAGTCAACCGTTATAACTTATAAGTTGTAACTTGTAACTACCAGTCTTCCTCAAATCCTCAGAAGAGAAAACTGAGTTCAAAACCGGGTTAATGACCCATCAAGGCTCTCTCTTTTCTCCTTTCACTCCTCTAAAACCACTCCAATGCAACACCAACAAAGACCCACTATCCCAACTCGCTCGGCTCACCCCCACTGACTCAGTCCCAACTCAGTTACCATGCTTAAGAAGGGCAAGCTCAAGCTCCCTGATAGGCTTGGTATTTTGGTCCCTGGTTTTGACGACAAAGAGGAGGAGAATGGAGGGTCCGAACCGGTTTTCGAGTCCGGTGAGGAGCTTGAGATTATGGAGCCTAATGGGGTTGAGTTAGGCCACAAGGAAAATGAGTATGAATTTGATTTGGGTGTTGATGATAAAGTTGGGGATAAAGTGGATGCTTTTAGGACCCGGAAGAGACCCGATAAAGATGGGCCGGGCCAGGTCACGGTTAGGGAGGTTATTGCAGCTGATGAGAAAAGGTCTGATCTTGAATATGAGGTCAGAGCGTGGAATGTTCTTTCTTTATTTTCTTCTTTAATTTAATGTAGGGTTTTAGGTTTGAAGTTGAATTTTTGGAAAACTCTTTTATGGTTTAGTGAGGTTTAGGTTTTTGGGGAGTGTTTGGTTTCTTAGAAAATGGTGGCAAAAGGGAAGAAATGTATGTGTGGATTGTGATGTTCAATTACGCTTGATTTATTCATTGGGACAAAAATAGTTTAATTAAAGGTAATAATTTATTGGGTTTGCATTCTTGAAATCTAATTTGTGAAGATTTTCAGAAATAACTTTCTAATTGGCATCCTTTTCCTGCATTTTGGCCGCAACAAATTGGGATGCTAGGGTTTTGTTGTTTATGCCATTTTTGGTTTTAGGACCAAGTTACTTTTTGGCTTTGTTTGTTAATTGATTGTATATCTTTCCATTTTGTTTTGTGGCTAGTTCTCTCAAAAGGAGATAAATTTGGAAAAGGTGAAGAGAATTGCTAGTATGGGGGTTCCTGATGGAGGAGGATTGAGGGCAACAGCTTGGAAGGTACGTTGGTTTTCATTGCTGGATTATTTTGTTTGCACTTCTGGCTTGAAAATTTCATTATTATTTGATGTGGATTCCAAGCCGGCTTTCAGAGTAGTTCAATAAGCTTTTAGTAATAATAATGTCACTTCTGTCATGTTGGATTGCACTGATTGCCAACAGAACTAAAGAAGTGCTGAAGATTTTTCTTCTGCTAATTCACAGGTTCTTGAAGAGATTTGTGATTAAAACCATGATCATTGTCTGTTATGCAGTGATGGAATAGTTCGATGCCTGGACAAGAACATGTTATTCCAACAACTAAACTTGAAGGAATAAAATTACTGGGTTATTATGAAATAATAGGACCACATGTTGAAGTTGCTTAAATCACCTATATTCTACACATCGTAGTGGTAATCAATTGGCTGCATATAGAAATGACAACTTTAATCATTCAATACTCCTTTTTATTTGAATATGACTCCTGAACATCCTTAAATCTTAATTTATGGCAGCTATTGTTGGGTTATTTATCTCCTTCTCATGATGTGTGGGAAAAGGAGTTAACCGAGAACAGACAAAAATATGCTAAGCTAAAAGAGGAGCTTCTGCTGAGTCCTGTAAGTTTCCAACTGCTGTACCTGTTTTGCATCTTAACTTAGTGTTTTAATTTAGTTGCAGGTGAATTTGTCACACTTGCAATCAGTTTTTTTTTCTTTGGTTACTGGTTTCAATGTACTAATCAAAATCTTGAATCTAGACAGTCAGAGTACACCAGGGTAAAAGCTGATGCAATGATTTCCGCTGAGCTGAGCAGTGAAGGTGATGTTGCTGGACCACTTAAGCGACAAGGAATTTCTCATGGAGATCATCCCCTGAGTGTTGGTATGGCTAGTGCTTGGCATCACTACTTTAAGGTAAATCTCTTCACCATTCTAAGGTGCCTGGAATGCCTTGTGCCAAGGGATAGCTGATGTTAATCAAAATGAACACTGCATTTATAGCATACGGAGATTGCAGAACAGATTGACCGTGATTTGCAGCGCACACATCCAGATATGAAATTCTTCTCAGGGGAGTCCTCGTTCAGTAAGAAGAATAGGGTATTTATCCACTCTTCTGCTCTTTCATTTTTATTCAATTTCATTTGGCTGTTGAATCTTTGTTGACACTGTGGTTCTCAAATTCTCAGTCACTTGATGAAAATAATCTTTTGGAGAGTTGCAAACAAATTTTGTCATTGCAATTGTAACAGTTTTAAGAAACATGAATGAAGTTTCCCTGAAGAATGCTGTGATATATTTTCACCTGCAGGAAGCAATGAGGAACATTCTTCTCTTATTTGCAAAGCTAAATCCAGCTATTTGTTATGTACAAGGCATGAATGAGGTCCTGGCACCAATACTCTATGTATTTAGTACTGACACTGATGAGCAGAATGCTGTAAGGAATATTCCATCTGCTTTTGGGTCTTCTATTGCTTTAGATACTTGTGTTCCTTGTTGATGTATGCTTTAGATACTTGTGTTCCTTGTTGATAATATGATCCTGAAACCAGGAAGACACAATGCCGTTTTCGACTGAATCCTTTCCACATTGGAAGTTTTTTACCATTTAAACTGCCATCTCTTTGTTTTGGGCACATTAATAAAACTTGTTGAGATTTTGTTATCTCATAAGAAGTTCATATATTTTTTTAATGGATAGTTTTCTTAGTAGAAGATGAAGCTTTAACAGACGCAGAATAGTTAAAATTTCTACTTTTACATACAACAATTCATTTATAGGACATGGGACACAAACTTTATAGCATTGCTCAGCTATACTTCCATATTTATTGATTAGTCTGATAATAAATATGAAAGAATCCTGTAAAGGTGAAAGCATATGTTGTTGAGAAGATCAAACAGAGTCCTAAACAGAAGGCAATTTTATTCATGCCCTTGGTCTATCCTGCAGGTAAATGCTGAAGCTGATAGCTTTTCTTGTTTTGTTCGACTGCTGAGTGATTCGGTGGATCACTTTTGCCAACAGTTGGATAATAGTCCTGTTGGCATCCTCTCCACTCTTTCCCGCTTGGCAAAATTATTGAAAGAAAATGATGAGGAATTATGGAAGCATCTTGAATTCACTACCAAGGTAAATACTTTCTTAATGTGATTATAGTAGATGCACATTTAGATTCTTGATGGCTAAATTAAAAAAACTTTTTCATAGTTCTGAGTGCTTTGTGCCAACCATTGTAGTATATTTACTTCTGTTTAGCAGCAAACAGTGCTTAAAAAAGGCCTCCTTCAAGTTTTCATCATATTTGGATCAAGCTAAGTGAATCATGGAAGCTTATGCCATCTATTCAAATGGGCAGGTTAAGCCACAATTCTATGCATTCAGGTGGATCACTTTGCTACTGTCTCAGGAATTCAACTTCCAATCCATTTTAAGAATCTGGGATTCTCTTTTGAGTAATCCTTTTGGGGTTCAGGTACCTCTCAAATATCTCGATCCAATCAACTTTTGATGATTTAAACAATGGTGTTTATGGAAACAAAACTGGTTTTGTGCAGGATATGCTTTTGCGGATCTGTTGTGCAATGCTGTTATGCATGAAAAGCAGGCTATTGAGTGGTGATTTTGTAGCTAACTTGAGGCTTTTACAGCATTACCCTGACATCAACATCGAATACCTTCTCCAGGTAGCACAGGATCTAAGTGCCGATACATCATCCTACAGTTTGTCTTTGTAAATTCATGTGTTGTATACAACTGTTTGCATAACAAGTTTTGTATTTGACCAAACAAGAATTGAGGTGCCGCTGTGAGTTTCTTGCTTGAAGTTTTTCCCTTTCATCCTTTTCTTTCAAGGATGGAACTGATCAGCTGAAATGAACATCAACTATCTAATTTTGTTCTAGTCTTCAAGCTGCTAAACACCACAGTAAAAGCAACACGAATTATGATATGAAGAATCAGGACTGTTGAATTTGTGAGACCCACAAGCAAGGTCCACAAAGTCAAGGGTTCAGATTGCTACCCATAATCAGGACTGTTAAATAACGACCTCAAAACTTGACAGAGATAACAGAAACTTGTAGGTCGGCAATGTGTTTTTCTTTTCTTTTCTTTTGTAGTTGATAAAAAAAAAAAATCACTGCCACAGCAAACATCAAGTCTAATTTTGGGAGTTATTTGGATTTTTAGCATAGTTAAAAAACAAGAAAGTAATACAGTGGAGAAAATATTTGGGGATATAAGATAATTTCACGAGTTACAATTGCTATGTACAACATGCGAGTCGCAAATATCATTTGCGGACATGAGTTGCAGATAAAATTTGCAACTTTATTTTAGTTTAATATTCGGAGCCTTCTTCCTATTTCTCCCTCCCTCTCTCTCCTCATAGCCTCTCACCCCTCCCCTCTTCCTTTTGTCAGCAATCTCTCTCTCTCGCACTCTGCCTCCAATACAAAACACATCCACAACACCACAAGATCACTTATTTTTCTCTATTTTTTTAGCCCAAGATTGCCACCCCTTTCTCTCTCCACCGTGAGTCAACTGATTTTCAGTCAAAACAATCACCACTAATCATCATTTCCACCCATATTCTACATTTAAAGGTATACTAAACACTTCCTCTCTATCAATTTGATATAATTTATTCTAATGTATGTCAATTTGATTTTATATAATGTTAGGGTTTTGAATTAAGGATTTTAGAGAAATTTAAGGTTTTTTTAATAATTATGTTAATTTAAGTTGATAATTAGGTTATTTTGTAAAATAATCAATAATTTTTTGTTGTTGTTGTTGATTATGAATTAACAAAATTATTTTGTTAGAGTTGGTGTTGATTTAGGTTAAATTATGGATTATACCAAATTACATATAAAATAAGATAATTGACTATGAAATATATGAATTCAATTAATAATTTTTTTATGATTGCGAAATTTGCATCAAAACATTTATTTCTAAATATTCTTATTCAATGTTCTATTAAAATTAAATATTAATTAGAGTTGTTGAGATCAATGCATATTATATTCTCTCTCTTTTATGAAAGAAAACAACTGTTCTCATAAACTGAGGTATGAAAGATATTTGAAACTAATATTTAGATGCTTACCAGATGATATGTATACTGAACTAACTTATAAAAGAATTTCATACGGAGAGATCATTTATGTCTATGGAAAGCCTTACGTGATAGTTGTGTAAGTGATCCTTAGACTTGAGATCATTAAGTTATCTTATATAGGGAATGTTATGCTTTGATCTTAATCAGACGTTGTCCTAATCAATGGTAACAAAGGAGAATATATGGGGTATAACATAAACTATATGAAAGTATTTGAGTAATCAAGAGACAATTCATCACCCTAAGTGAACTAAAAAAAATATTTCATCTATTCTCAAATAGTTTTGATTGTAAGATCCTTGATCAAGGTGAAATGAGTTTTGAAAATAGTTTCAAAATCATATTAAAATAATCAATGAATATAATGTTGAGAACTAATATGATTTAACAAAAAAAAAATATTTTATGCTATAATGTCTAAATCAAAAAATTCATGATGAAGGAATAGTAATTACACTGAGAAACTGGTTACTGAAAGGTTAAGTCAAATTACTTATGACTTTCTAAATTTTAGGAGATCTTGACAGATTGCTAGACGTTGTACTTGATCTTTAAAAATAAATAAATGAATTATTGAATTGATAATAATTAAATTATTTAATTTATTTAATCTTATTTTATTTTAGATTATGATTTATATTTGGATTAACTTATTAAGGAATCTAATAGGTTGCACTCATAAAAACTATTGTTTAGAAATTAAAATGAGATAATTAATCAAGTACGAGTTTGATTGTAAATAAGTTTTAGAAATTAAAGACTAAAATGTAATTAATAAAAAGGATTACAATTTTAAACTTAATAACAATTAAGTAAAGAGTTGATTGAATAAATTTATGAAATTAGACTAAAATAATATGTGTGATATTATTTAATGGGTAAATTGACATTTTATCATATAAATAATTTTTAAGTTTCTTTATAAATAGAAAGTTATATATTTTATTTTCTAAGAGTAGAGTAAAATATAAAAACATCTAAAATACAAAATAAAAGAGATAACTCTCTAAAGTAAAATAATGCCTCTCTTCTAAAATGATTTAGGAGATTTTTTATTAGTGGTTTGTGTGAATTACCATAAAATACTGGATATTTGGACTGCTTGTAGTTTACGACAACCCAGTCTTAAAGCAATTATTTGAAGCAAAAAAAAACATCTGATTTTCAAGTAATCTTTGTATAAACTCTAAATAACTCTAGATATGTCTAATACAATTTTTTAAATTCTTAAAAAAATTTTAATTTATCAATTTCACTACATGTATTTGTTTCAGAAAATCAAATAATATTCTCTCGAAAAGAAGACGGGCCTACAGGGGCAGTAAGGAAAGCTTATTTTCCTGCTGCTGAACTCCTAGATGGAAAAGAAGAAGATAAATGGCTTAACATCTTGCATAAAAACCATAGACGTCCACATAAGGGTTCGAGGATTCATTTGGAAGTGCATTTCTTTGATGGCATTATTGGTCTAAAGGGATTACAGGTCCGAAGTTTCCAGGTGTCCCTTGCACATTCTTTTGTCAAAGAAGTGCTTGCAGAGTTGCACTTTACCAAGATGCTTATGTCCCTGATAATTTTTTCCGAAAATCCCTCTAGCTAGGGGCAAGCATTATGAACCACATCGATGCAGGGAAAACATTTCCGATGCCATTTCTATTGCAAAGTATTTGATTTACATCACATGTGGTGAGGGGCCCAAGCACGCAAAATCCAGGAGGAGACATGATCTTAGGAGAGCTACTAAAGAAAAAGGACAACGAAGGTGTTAGGGTCCTGATGCTCGTTTGGGATGACAGAACTTCTGTGAAGTTGCTTAAGAAGGAAGGGTTGATGTCTGCACATGATGAGGATACTATAACACAAAATTCCATTGTGTATCATGCCCCCGTAACCCTGATAACGGACAGAGAATTATACAAGACATAAAGATTTCTACAATGTTGACTCATCATCAGAAGACTCTAGTGGTTGATAGTGAAATGCCCTAGCAGCGAATTACGAATTAAGAGGAGGATTGTGAGTTTCATTGGTGATATTGACCTTTGTGATGGTAGATATGACACTCCATATCATTCGATTTTCAGAACTTTGGATACGGTACACCACAATGATTTTCTTCAGCCCAATTTTGCAGGTCCCTCAATTGATATTGGAGGAGCAAGGCAGCGTTTGCATGACATTCATTGTCGGTTGGAAGGATGCTTGGGATGTCTTTGTCAATGTCGAGCAGAGGTGAAGAAAGCAAGGTAGGGAGGACTTTCTTCGTCAAGTAAGAGAACTAGACGACACTTTTAAACTTCCATCTCCTGTTATGCTCCATGAAGACCACGAAACATGGAATGTCCAATCGTTCTGGTCGATTGACGGCGGAGCTGCTTTTGGCTTCCCAGTAGCTCCTGAAGATGCGGCCAGAGTCGGGCTTGTCTGCGCGAAGGATAATGCCTTCGACAGAAGCATTCAGGATGCTTATATCAATTCCATTAGACGGTCAAAGAATTTCATTTATATTGAAAATAAGTACTCCAAATGACATAAAGGTTGAGGAGGTTGGGTCTTTGCATCTTATCCCAAAAGAAATTTCATTAAAGATTGTTAGTCAAATTAAAGCTGGAGAAAGATTTTCCGTCTATGTTGTCATTCCAGTGGTTCCGTTCAAGCGATATTGAACTGGCGAAAGAGGACAACGGAGATGATGTATAGTGATATAGCTGAAGCCCTCCAGACTAAGGGGGTTGAGGCAAATCCAAAGGACTACTGATTATTTTCTTGCATTGGACATCGAGAGAGAAAGAAGACCGAAGAATATGAACCTTCAGAGAGACCTGAACATAATTCAGATTACAGTAGAGCATAGAAAGCTAGGCGGTTCATGATCTATGTTCATGCCCAGATGATGATTGGCAAGCTTTTCAATATCTGAAATTTCCTTTTCTTGGAAACGTCTACTTCCTTCCTTTTTTTTTTTTTTTTTGCCTTTTAGATATCCCAACCTCCCTTAATTTCTTGATAATTGATTGAAGTTGTGGTGAACATAGATTACATGTTTGTTTCTTCAAGGAAGTTGATGGATGATAAACATGGAACCCTTTTTTGGTAAAAAGAAACTGAAAATACTCTCATGTTTTCCTGGACTTAACTATAGAATTCCTTTAAATTTCAGGAATAAGTTCATTTTTTATGACAACTACATGCCAAAATTGACCATGCTTGCACTTTGCAGTTGATAACGAATGCATATCCATCGGATCTGCCAACATTAATCAACGATATATCGATGGATGGGAGCAGGAACACAGAGATAGGAATGGAAGCCTACCAACAAGCAGCCTGCTTATAACGTTGCTAAAAAAATACTGGCACCTCTAGTCATCCGAGATGTAATTAGACCAGGACTTGCTAGGACATTTGCTTGCTTATTCCATCGGAGTTACTAGTAATGGGGAGTTTACAGAGGTTCTTGGGACAGAATTTTTCCCAGGCAGCAAGGCTCGCCTTTTCGAGTCGGAAATCTGAGTTACTCCCTTCAGTCCTCACAGCTTAGATGTTTTCTCTATTTCATGAACTTGTAGCTAGTTAACAGAAATGCATGCATAGAATTAATACCGAAACCCTGGGAAATGGTGTTGTATATGAAATATTTTCCATTACTTCTCTACCAAAACCAAGGTAAGCAAAGATTTGTGTTTCTTTTTACCGGCCCGTTGGTTTCTCGAGGAGAGATATTTGGTGATTCATGTGAAATGTCACGGTAGGTATAACAACCTTATTCTTAAAAAGCTTCAAAATCAAAGATATCGTTTTTCCAAAAGTTGTGTTCACACGTACGGTGTAAGAGAGTCAACATAAATCAGTTCTCAAAGCTTCGTCTAATAATTTATATTTTCAAGTTAAATATGTTTTTGATATGATAGCCTAACCAAGTCTCGATCCTGGACCTCTGGATTATACGGTCCCCAAATTATTCTGGCTATGATCTTGATAGACATAATAGATTGATGGATACTAAGTGTTTCTTTCTTAGCAACCACCCTCTGGTGAGGTTTTTGTATCTAACGTAGGGCAGCCCCGACCTGCAACATTTTCCTGGCAACATGTCAAGTGGGAACTTAAAAAACCGTGTGGAAAATTGTTCGTGTGGCTCAATTTTGTCTATCCGTTCATTACAGGAATTTAAAGCACTCCCCTTTTCCTGCTGCCTCAAAGGTCTCATATTTTCATTAATAATTCAACAAGAGGTGAGGAGTTCTTTCCTCTGATTTAGAAGAGTGCACGCATGAACGAAGCAATTTCCTTCTTCATGGATTATGTGGCTCTAAGTCCATGAACTAGAAGAATCAATCTTCTTTTAACAAAGTGTTGTTATCTTTATGTCATCATCATAATTGTCGGAGTTCCTTCAAAGAGAAGAAAGGGACTAGCTAGCATGGTAACGATCAATTACTGTACTTAGAGTACTGTAGAGCCACTTGGATTGAGGATTTTCAGTGTCAATAAAGATGGGATTTTTCCTACTTGAAAAGTGGAGGACATAACTAAGTAATTAGCACTCAGGAGCAAATATTTTTCTTTTTTTAAATATATCATATTAATATCTTTTTAAAATTTATTTTTAATATCAATATATCAAAACAATTCAATAATATTAAAAAAAAATTCAAAATGGATTGCAATGTGAAGCAGTGACTTGATATCCTAATTACATGTTTTCTTCTTGAATCTTCACTTCTCAACGTTTAGGGGCGGCTAGGCATCTAGCTCAGGTAGATCTTCGCCTCCCCACCTCAAACTCAAGTTCTAATTATATAATAATTAGGTCTGTCCTGGGCCATTTCAAGTTTGGGACCACTCTAAGAATTAGAAAATAAATATTAATGGAATTTAAATGTGTGACTGAAGGGTATTTTTCATATTAATTAATTTTACCACCAGCCTTTTTTTTAGAGCATCTTAATGATGCGTTGATTTGGTCTAATTAAGGCAGCGGGTGTTTAACCTTAATGTGAGGTCATGACACTAATTAGAATCTAACTACTATAATTAATCAGTAAAGCACAGTGGGTTAAGGTATGTGAACCCTGTAAAGTCATACTCTAATCCCATTTGCTCCAAAGTTATCGTCCTATCTTCAACAGGATGATCAAGGCATCTAAGGGGAAAAAAAATAAATTAAAAAATTAATCCCCCTCTTATGGCATGGGATGATGCTCAGACACATCATGGATGACAAGGGCTGTAGTAACATTGCAGTAATTGATGGCTGAAGGCACCACCAACAATCGCTCCCTTTAAAGCGTGAAACCACTCTCTTTGCTTTAATTATTTAGAATATTAAGTCTTAAATTAGGTCATTCATGTTTTTTGTAATGGTCGAATTAATCCTTTATTATAATCATTATTAAGTTCTACTTCACATCTTTTTAATATCATCAATTAACTATTAATATAACTGTTAGAGAATGATATAAATCATCTTCAGAAACTCACCTAAGAGCTTAAGCTATTGAGTTGAGATGATTATTTGACATGGTATCAGAGCCTTGATAACCAAGCGGTCACGAGTTCGAATCTCACCATTCCTATTTATTTGATAAAAATTAAGCACAAGATAATATGAGCTTGTGCAAGTTTCAAGCCCAAAAGGCTTTCATTTGAGGGTGTATGTTAGAGAATAATATAAATCATATCATGAGACCTCACCTAAAAACTTAAACTATTGGATTAAGATAGTTTTTTGACATGTTTGTAAAAAAAAATTACCAGAAGATATTGGATATCGGGAGGCGAAAGAGCGCAACTTCTTACATTCTAAAGGCCCCATTATGCACGAAAATGTAATTTTTTTTGGAAATGTTGCTTAAATGGGTTTTTTTCTTTATTTGAAATAACGTTGCTTGAATTGAACTCCATTGACATTAAAAGAGAAATAACAAGTGGTAAGAAAAAAATATATCTGTGACTACCATAGAACTCAATCCTTAAAAAGAATGAATATTCAATGAAAAAATGAGTCCGCACGTAAAAGTAAAAATGGATAATATGCAGTAACTAAGAAGCTATTGTGGTGTGAAAAATGGTGTGAAAAAATGGCGAGACCTTCATACAATTCTGAGGATTTACTAATTGAAATAAAAAACAATAAGACATGATTATGATGTGTCATTTATTGAATCACAAAATTAATGATTTTAGGGTAAAAAGACAGACAAAAACCTACTCCAAATACAAAGAATTTTTTGAAGGCCTCTGACAATTTATGGATGAAATCTCACATTCTATGGAGACTTATGAAAATTCAGTGGACTCACATGGAATATGAACCCTAATTAAGCTCACTCAGGCAAAAAAAAAAAAAAAAAACTAATTAAGCTGTTTCTTGCTGTCATTAGCCACCAATAATTGCCATCTTAAGAAACCCACAATTTCTAACAAATCCTTCAACTCCAAAGACACAGGATCTCTCGAATGTCAAAATTAGGTACCACATATTACCTTGAACGAAAAACAAATTGCAACACCCACCACCTGTCTGTGACTGGAATGTGACTTCTACGCGCCGCTCACCATTTCTCCTTAGAATGGAGACCAGACAATAAGATTTTCCTTATCCAGTCGATCAAAAAAGAAAAAAAACTGACATCAACTAAAAAAACACTACACTTAGTTTCTGTATTTTCATAAAAAAAAACATGAAGCATAAAGGAGGCATGACTTTAAATCCAATATTTTTTTAAAAAAATATATTCTTTTTAATTTTAAAATTGTCCAACTAAGACATGTTAAAATAAAAATAATTTTTATTATAGTTTTAAAACTCAACTAGGGGGTCGATCTGGGGAAAATCCAGGCAAGGTTTGGGACGACTCGGATTGATCCAAGTCAGTGTAAGAATAAAAGTAGTTGTTATCATATTTTTAAAACCCAATTTGGGGGTCGACCCGGATCACGAGTGAGGTTTACCGTTGATCGGGGTCAATATAAGGATAAAAATAGTTATTATCATAATTTTAAAATCCAACTCGGAGATCGATCCAGGATAAGGTCTAGGTCATGTGTTAGGAGGGTCATTCGGGTTGACTCGGGTCAACATAAAATAAAAGTGGTTATTATTATAGTTTTAAAACTTAATTCAGGGGTCAACTCGGGGCAAAATCCCGGTCATGAATTAAGAGTGTTAACCTGAGTCAATATAAAGATAAAAATTATTATTATCATAGTTTTAAAACTCGACTTGAGGGTCGACTAGGACAAGGCCGAGGTCACGGGTAAGGAGGGTCAATATTATTTGACCCGAGTTAATGTATAAATAAAAATGGTTAGTATTATAGTTTTAAAACCCTACTCAGAATTCAATTCAAGACAAAATTCAAGTCATGGGTCGAGAGGGTCAACCTGGCTGACCCAAAAATAATAATCAAAACAACCTTGTTTTGACAAAAATAAAAAAAAAAAATCAACGAGTTTTTTAGCCTTGTTTTAACTCAGGTTGACTTGGTTTTTTGACTAGGTCAGGTCGAGTCAATCATTTTTTATTAAACTCGGACTAATCTAAATCCTGGGTCAACCCCTCAAGTCAGTCCTAGTTTTATAATTAGAGTTATTATAATATTATTAATTTTAACACTCAATATGAACTAAAATAAAAAATAATAATATCTAATTTTTAAAATATATATATATATATATATTTGATAACAATACATATTAAAAATAAAAAATTATATTTACATTATTTAAAAAATTATATTACCAATTTAGTTATTGTAAATAGTATCTCCCTTGTAAAAATGTTGTAAGAATAGGAATCCTCTGATTTTATTTTAGTATGAATATTTTTTTTTTTTTGAATCACCAAACAACACCTAATTTTAATACCAAATCAGCAGCCAAACCTTATTTTTAATATAGGAAAATTGGTCCAAAAACAGTAAATAAATAAATAAATAAATATATATATATATATATTTGTTTAATAATATTAATACTTTGACAAATAAATAATGACCCCTCCCCCTCTCCCCTTCCAATAGATGATCAAAATCGTTATTTATTTTGTTTACATCTTAATCACTCACCTTATGCTACTATATTTTTATTTATACTTGTCATAAAGAGTAAAAACCACCACCTCCTCCTCCTCTTCCCCACCAGAGCATATTCTCTCAAATTCGGCAAGTCACATAATACACTTTTTTCAAGTTTCTTTCTTTCTTTCCTTTTCTCTCTTGATTCATCAACTATGTCTTCTATGCTTTGCTCACAAGCTGTGGTTCTTGCCACAGCCATGGCTGTTTCCGGCACTGTAATTCTCCTTGCCTTTCGCCTCCAAAAATCTCTCCTTCCTTCTGGTCAATTCCCTATTGATCTTCATCACCGAATTGCCCAGTCTTCACCACAAGCTCTAAGGTCTTGTATCTCATCAGGTAAAGAAACAGCAAGAAAATCTTTTCATGCATTGAGCCTGTGCAATTTCTCATGTATAAATGTTCTTTTTTAACTTACTTGGCTTATGGTTATTGGGGTTTTTTTTATTCCTTGAAGAAGGGAAGAAGAAGGGGAAGAAGAAAAGAGTGCACTTTGCAGAGGATGTGGTGGATCCAAGAGGGGATGGACAGGAGTTTAGGAGGCAACATGAAGCCATTTTCCTTAGTCAAAACTCTTGTTCTTCTTCTTCATCAACATCAACAGAATTCAAGAAAAATGGTCAACAAAGAAGAATGCCTGCAAACAGAGCTGCTCTCTACAATGGGATTCTTAGGGATCGTGGGGTTCAAAGATTGGCCTACTGTTGTTGATTGACTCTTCTTGTGTATAACACCTTGTGTTTCATTTGTAATTTCCTCTTTTTTTCCCTGTCTTTCCACATGATTTTTTTTTTTTTTTTACTTTTCTAGTTCTTACGAATTTTATCAAAAATAGGAGGGGTGGGGGTGGGGGTCCACAAGGCTGGACCTGTTATTGTTTCTGATCATGCTAATTGGGTATATAGAGTGGATCTTCATGTGGAGAGGAGAGCATTTTGTTTGTAGATTTGATGAGGGTAGTAATCTCCTTGGATTTTGTTCATAAGATAAAAAGGAAGTTCCAAGAAAATATTACCTTGCTTTTCTCTGCTTCTCTTTATGATTTTGTGTCTCGAAACCATGCACTGTTTGTGGATTTCACGGCTCAAATGGTAAGTTAAAGACCAGGTCAAAAGAACGGTAAATCAGAAGGAGAAACCCATGATTTCTTGACTAAAACCTGTTGGGATTTTGAGTTGTACTGTGTATGATGAAGATTATTCAAACTCATCCTTATCTCAAATCTTTCTTGAATCGCTTGAGAAAGTAAATTTAGCCTTGATGTTTTATAGGCATCTAATTGCTGTGAAAAGAGATAGGAAAAATAAAATAAAAAATACTAGCCAGACATGTTAACACGATGTGCTCCAAATTTGGAGGCTAAAAAGTAGAATTTCCAATCCAACACCAGCCAGCCTGGGCATCACAGCACCATCCCATATGATACAGATTAGCCTTTGAATTGCACAAGTATGACTGCCCGTACTTGGGCTGGCTCCGAAGCCACTCGCAAACATCCCACGCCAAACTCTTATTTCGGAAAGGAAGATTCCAATTCAGTACCAACTAGTTTGGTGTATCTAATTGTCAATACTAATCTTGCAAATTGGGAAAAGAGGAAACTTGTGCCATTTTCACTCCTAAATCAGTAGATGTGATGTGTGGATGTTTTCTTACACTAATTATCATCTTCTTCTATGTCCCATGGATATTTACCTAAAACATGTATTTGTGCTGGAACTTATGTTTTCATGTGTTTTTTTTTTTTAAAGTGTATTTGTTTTGTGTTTTTATAATTTTAATATACTAATATTAAAAGAATTTAAAAATTATTTTGATATATTTTTAAATAATTAAAAAAAACATTATGCATCACAATACCAAACACGTGATCATTACACGCCAACCAAACTCTTATTTTGATACACAGAAATTAAATTCTTTTGATCGGATTCCAAATAATACATGTTTAAATTGATATGTTTAAAAGAAAAAAACATGATTTTATGGATCGTGTGGAGATTTTTTTACTGTTATCTTTGTTGAAAAGAAGAAAAAAAAAACTACGTGTGTGCATAATAAAGTTAACAATCTTTTACAACAAGAAGCAGCAAGTGTTACTAGAGATTTTTTTTTAAAAAAAAAATTTGAACGTGATCAACACTTTATGGAGTGTGTTTTGTGGCCCTTCACACACATGAACTAACCACATGTAGAAAAGTGTGCATCCAAGTGCTAGGAAGCTTCCTCCTTTTGATGTCACTCCATTCCTTTCTCTCCCAGCAACCCATCAATTCAAAGAAAAACAAAAAAAAAAGACTACGCCATTGACCTCGTTATTGCACCAGTTCGAAATTTTTAATTGGCGATGTACTTTGTGTGTGTGGGGGGAAATATATGGTACGCTTGCAATGACTTTTCAATTCTTGAACTTCAAGCAAATAAAAGAAGTCAAAGAACCCATATGAGAAAATTCAGCATTCAATAAAACTGAAGGGATGGAAACGAAGTTTGTTTGTGGTAAATCTCACCAGAGATTTGTTCATTTCCTTGGTTTTTTTCACATCAGCATTTAAGAAAGATTAGCAAATTAAAGATTTGATATGGGTTGGTGCGTAAATTAATTTAAGAACATCATTATAACGTGAAAAGAAAATATAAAGTAGGGCATTGTTGCAATACACATGGCAAAAACTTATTGGGAGTACAAGTAAGAACAGATAAACCTCTAGAAAACAAAAGAGAACATGGGAAACTGGAAATCTTGTTGGGGCTGCATTGATCTTGGAGCAGAATCTTTACATCACATATCAGCTATCTTGTCTTTCAAATTTTTATTTTTTTGTATTTTGGAAGTGCTGTGCCCTGCAGATGTCTGGCTGTGGGGGCAATTCATCGTGATATATGTGCGACCCCAATATTTCTTTCCTTTTGCTCTTTTTATTTTATTTTATTTTCTTGGCCCTAGGCTGCTCCTTTGGAGACCCTGCCATGTTGTAGATTTCCAGAAGCATGTTAGCCAACCTACCCTTTGGAGTGTTTTGACCGAACATCCCAGAAACTGAAGGAAGGGGATGACAGTGCTATCATCTTATCCACATTCTCTCCCTACAAGATTGGATTGTGATTGGACAGCCCATGCGAGATCTGTAGTGCTATTGGCTAATTCAAGGACCAGCCATGTTTCTCTCATGGGTGGGAGTGGGACGGACAAGAAGGCCGCACTGTGCCAATGTTGTCATGTAAACCCACTCCTCATTTGTTGTTAATTTTCTTTGCATGGGAAGACACTCACGAGCCACTTTCTTCTTGCTTTTACTACTAGAGAAACTACGGCTTTTTGCATAGCGTTTCCCGGATTATCAAATCAACAAAAAGGGGTGATGTTGTTGAGGGGTGTCTTGGCTGGCTCTCTTCTCTCTCAGAAAAACCTAGTTTGTGAAGTGAGGTTTTCCCTCGCACTCACTATTAAAAAATTAGTAATTATAAATGAAATCATAATGATATTTATTATAAACAGACTAATCCACAGTCTATAAATTAACAGCGAAAATTTTTTCGACGAATAATCATGCGTACGAACTGCTATCGTAAATATTAACATTTATAAATTTATGCCAGTACAATTATTAAATCTGGCAGTGACTTGTGTCTCTTTTACAACCGATGTGAGATAACCTTAACAAGCTCTTCTCGTTCCTTTCCTTGATTGTAGGGTCTAGATTTGATGGCAAACTTTAGCTTTGCTATTAATATATATATTGGTAATG
>Ga0325405_1002031_pt1 | contig 20850 bp, 17 predicted proteins | sample PopdelMetagenome_21_FD_205663 | JGI IMG/M metagenome (GOLD analysis project Ga0325405, IMG submission 205663) | Populus deltoides microbial communities from Bellville, Georgia, United States - Xylem-Control-R2 | ecosystem: Host-associated > Plants > Phyllosphere > Stem > Wood/Secondary xylem...
TTTTTCAAGAATATTTATTATCATAAGTAATCACTATGATTCTCCATACAGCCTTAAGAAAATAAATGACTGTTTTTTACAAAAATAATAATAATTAATAATTAACCAATCTTATATATACGCATAGTTTTCAAATGATGCACTGAAATGGAGTGTATAACATCGATCTTAATTTCTTCTAAAGAAAAAAGATTCGGCGATGTTTTTAACTGATTGTGTTTCACTTTAAAGATGATCATAATTGTTCAACATGCCTTAAAATATGATCATTTATTCTTTTGAGGTGGCATGCATAAACACATCAAATAATTTATCGTTTGATCTCATCATTTTCTCTATATATGTAAATTAATTTATAATTAGATCTCAAATTAATAATCAAAATCAATATTTGAAATTAATTAATTATACCAATGCAAAATAAAAAAATAAAAACACACGTTATGTTAAATAAAAAGAAAAAGTTACATATTAAATAAGAATAATATCCGAAATTGATATTGATATTGATTTACTTGGATTAATAAGAATATTAAGATATTAAAATTGATTTTATATGTTTGCCCGTGCTGCGAAGGTTTGTACTTGACAGTCTCTGGTGAATTGCAAAGTCAGTCCCTGTATTTTCTTAAAGAAAATAGGTTAATCTTGTAGTTTTAAAAATCATAATAAAGTTATATAATCCTTTTCGAAATCGTAAATCGTAAGCAAGTCTGTATCTGTATATATAATGCTGACTTTATCTGATTTTTATTTGGCAGATTAGGCTTTTTTTTAAAAAAAATAATAATAATTACGTTAAGGGTATTTTTAAATAGTTTACACGTCAACCTAGGATAAGTTTCTTCAAAAAAAAAATATAATCTCTTCCCTAATAATATTAATAGCGTAAAACATCTAGTAAGTGATCTAATAGTAAAAGTTAAAAATTAAAAAATTTACTCTACTTGTGGTTGCTAATATGATGACTACTAGAGATTTACATGATTATTAACTTTAATGCCCGTGAAATTAGTCGAGGTGCGCGTAAGCTGACGCAATATTCATGATAATTAACAGTGCCATGAAGCCCATAATTAAAGCAATCCATATTTGGGCTTTGATGGCCCAACTACTTCTTGCTCTGTTGAGGAGCAGAGAAAAGCCATCGTCTTGCTTATTTACCATAATGGGTTTCTGCATTCAATCCAGCATTTGGGCTTCGATGTGAGCACTAAATAATTCTACGAAGACTTGTCTTTGGTCCAAAATTTAACAATTTGAAATGAGCCGATCGAGGTCCCAATATTGTTCCATGTATGAAAGGAAAAAAAAAAAAATCTAGCTCGAGAGAATAATTATGAAGACTTGATTGAAGAATTTAATGTCACTGCGCATAAACTAATAACTTGATACTCTTGCTAATCTTAAGCTCATTTAAAAATAAATTTTATTATTCCAGCTCAACTTAAAATTTAAGTTATAAGACGGGCTAACTGACCCGTGTCATCAAAATAATATTATTATTTTAAATATTTTAATATAAATTTTGATCAGATTTATTAAATTACAATCGAGTTAATTTATTGAGTAAGTTAAAATAGATAATTTTTAAATTTAATTTTTATTTATCCTCAATGTAATTTAGGATCGGATCCCATGCTGACACGATTATATTATTATAAATTAACATAAAATAATAAAATATGATACCAAAACACAAGGTTGGCTTTCATATTTCCTATTAGTGACAACATATTCTCCATTCACTGAAATAGTTCTAATCAACGACAGGAAGAAAAACAATTTAATTCATGCATGCCACACATCGAAGGCATGATCACACAGATGATAATATTCTCCCAAGTTATTTTCCAAGTAAAAAAATTAAGATGCACGAGCTGGGCTAGCTAGCTAGCTACAGGCATGGAAGTTCAAATCATACAAACCCTAATTTTAACGAGGATGAATTGTACGTCTTGATCAATGTAATCGCAGATATGGATATATGCAAGCTAACTTTAACGAAAGAAATTGGGCAAAAAGAATAATGTTGTCTGAAACAAGTTCTTGCCTTCCACTTTGATAGGAGATTTAATATAATAAACTCCGGAAAATATAAAAAAAGATTATTCCTACCCACTAGCATTTAGTTCACTGGTATTTTCTCGAGCTTTTACGGGAGAGTAAGGATGAAAGAAAGGATCCTGATTCGCCAAGAGAGCAGAAATATTTTATCAGTGAAAAAGTCCTTTCTTTCTTTAAACTATGAAGAAGGCATGGAACTAGACCACATTAGATGCCCATTTGAGTAATCAGGTGCTAAAAAAGAAAGGAATCTCAGCAAAGTTTATGGCCAGCATAAAAGGTATTCAATTCCAGGCCCCTAAAAGATGACTTCCAAAGATCTAGCTAGCTAGGGTTTGTCAGATCGATATATATTTAGTGCGTCTAACCATTTGTTTATCCATTTCTCCTGTCCCTTGTGAGAAACCCTAAACATGTCATAAACCCTACAAATGGGTCCTCGATCGAACGAGTTTTCTATAACTTCGCCAGTGTTCTTCCTGCAGTAACACGTCATCAACTCGAGCCAAACTTAATTTAAGTGAACAAAACCTCAAATAGTACGTATCAAAAAGCAGTCTTTATTCGACAAGAGCTGTACCTATCTACATTATTCACTAAAATTTCCTTTAATTAGCTTCCATGGCTATGCTCAAATGGTTACTGCTGATAGTTGACAATTGAAATTAAGCCGTTGAGAGCATGCGTACACCAGCATGCGCTATGTATTTTTTTTTTTTTGGGTTTAAGAATGTGATCATAGTTAGGTTTAAAGTGTTTTTTATTTGAAAATGCATTAAAATAATATATTTTTTATTTTTTTAAAATTATTTTTTACATTAGCATATCAAAACGATCTAAAAACATTAAAAAATAATTTTTTTTAAAAAAATTTAATTTTTTAAAAAACACGATTTCAACAGCGTTCTCAAATACTGCTTTAATGTCTTTCAACGGTTAGACATGTATTCTTAGGTTACCAACAAGTGATTGATCAAGTGATTATCAGGTAAAAATTATCTCTACCCTGAAAAAAATGAGAATACAATTTCAATCTTTCTAGAAACATGGTTATCAAAAGAGCTCTCACCTTCATGTTTCCGCTTGAAAAATTAAGGATTAGTCTCGAGCCAAATTAATAAGTCTAGGCTTGATTGAACCCAAAATTATATTTTTAAGTTATTTTTCATGTGTCAAGATTAAGTTAATTTCTATTTAATCAGCTTTTCTATTTAATCATAAACCTATACAACAAGAGATATATTCAAAACTATGAAGATTTTTAAAAGTTGGCCGAAATAATGATTAAAGTTAAATGCATGTTTGAATGATCATGAACTTGAAGAATTTATTGGATTATTAATTAATGGCTGACGACCCCAATGTTACTACTTTGGTCTAACGCATTATAGTGATAAAGGATGATGATCAAATCAGATTACAAGAACATGAAAGAAACTAGGTATTAATTTATCCAATTGGACGGTTGTTAATCGACCGTACTGGATTTTATTCAAAGATATATCGTGCCAAAAATCTAGATTACATGCCCCACCAATATTAATTTCACCTTATTATATATTAAAGAAGCACGTCCAAGATTTAATTAATTACATTAATTAGTGCAATATCTGTTGAATATATATAGTTTATCAATTATTGTACCATTATGCCTAAAAAAAAAAAAGAAATGAGCTTGATTCGATTCCATATATACTAACTATGCCTACAAAATTATTTACCAAGAGAATTTAATCGGTGTTAATTTGTTCACAAAAAACAGAAATTAGCTTTGAAAAATATAGAAATTTATTTTGAAATTATCTAAAATACCGATTTATTTTTATATATTCATCTGAGCACGTTTTTATATATATTTTCCATGCACATCTTTTTAATTTTAATTTAGTGCAAATTAACCATTAATTAAGAAAACAGAATGTGCAGTATCGTTGGATTATTTACATGCATCGATCGAGACTAGGCAGTAGTACTATAGCTAGCCATGAAAAAAACATCCCTGCCCAATTCAAGATTTGGCAGTGCCGATCAGCCTTCCAGATTTAAGAATCTCAATTTTTAGAAGTCCCTTTGGAGACCTAATTTCAGTTCTGCAAAAATCAATATCTAAAACTTTGAATTCCCACTAATTTGACCGACCAAACTGTTCATATATACTCATAATAATGCAAATGCTTTGCCGCAAGATAGAGAGACAAAACCTAAAACTAACCTACGCTTGAGGTAATCAGACCCTGGCACTAGCTAGGGCTCCAATCAGTTCTAATTTTTAGGTACTGTGTTTAGGTTAATCCCCAAAATGCAAACGTGCACAAACGGAGTCCACTCATTTGGATAGTAGAAAATAGTATTATATGAACAATCCTAAGACACTGCAAAGCAGAAATGGTTGCAGATTTTATGGAGTTTAAAATAGAGGTTCTACAGGGGGGGACCATAAAATAAGCTTTCCAGCTTGGGGACTTGCTAGGTTAATTTGCTAGCTAGGGTTACTATAATGTTTATGTTCACCAAGCCATGTTCTCAAATTTAGCTGGCAAAGAAGACGCTGCTGATCAACGAATAGATTTTTCGTTTCTTTTGTTCGTGTTGTTTTTTCTTCCAAAATTATAATTAGGTTACTTAATAATTGGAGAGTTTATGGAGGCAACCCTTTAAGTTGTATCATGTTATATTTTCTCAGATTCAATTGGTAAAGTAAGTTGTTTTGGTTATGATAGTTTTTATAATAACAAAGAGATCAATTTTAAATTTAATTTTAAAATCTCGAGAATCATGGATTCATAATTTGATGATGGCTATTTCGATAACGTTTTATCTATAAACACCATGTAATTATTTATATACAGATATCGAGAAACATGACACACTGTTCAATTCAAAAATAAATTAAAAAAATCAATGATTCATTCAAAAAATGATTATCTATAAAAAAACTATAAAAATGTTTCTAATTTAATTTAATTTTTTATGATATTAAACCCTATCTATGAATTAATAATATATGTGACTATATTAAAAAGACAACATGGGTATGCAGCATCAATATGTTGTGTATCACATGGTATGTGATATGCATGGCCATGTGCTTATTGAGCGATACACATGTGTTTATGCATCTATATACACATGAGAGTTTGCAAAGAAGGGAAGAAATTCATAAGCAAACCAAAAAGAAATGGAGGAGGAGCAAGATAAATTGTTGCCTATTGCCAATGTGGGTCGGATTATGAAGCAAATCCTGCCACCAACTGCCAAGATTTCCAAAGAAGCAAAACAAACAATGCAAGAATGTGCAACGGAATTTATAAGTTTCGTAACCGGTGAGGCATCCGACAAGTGTCATAAGGAGAATCGCAAGACAGTGAACGGAGATGACATCTGTTGGGCTCTAGGTTCTCTAGGGTTTGATGACTATGCCGAGGCTATAGTAAGGTACTTGCATAGATATAGAGAAGTTGAAAGGGAGAGATCAGCTAATCAACACAAAGCTTCTGGCACTGAACAAGACATTGAAGAATCCAACCATATAAGTTTCCCACCACAGCAGCAAATTGAAGCTCCTAACGGAATAGAATTTAGGATTCTTGATAAGGGCAACGGCAGCTCTTTCACAAATCCATCCTGAGAAATATTGCTCAGTTTTCTTTATGAATATTGAAGATAACGAGGTAGAAGAAGATGAAGATACTGATGAACAAAAAAGATAAAGGAATTTGGAGATTTGCCTGCTTGATAAAGATTTGGATCTCTTGACAAAATGCAATAGTTGAAGTTCTTGACTTGCAAAAGCTTTGACTCACTCTTGTGTGAATTCATGAGTAACTGATCCTCTGAGGTATAATGTTTAATCTTTGTCATGAGTTTAGGGTTTCTTTCTTATTTCCTCAAGGAGAAAAATCTGTAAAATTTTAGCTATATTATGCTTTAGATGGCATACTCCACTTAATTTCCATAGATTTTGCTTCTAATATTAATTTTCACACAATCTCTTCGCTTGATGCATGTGATGGTGATTGCTGAATACACTCAAACCATTTACAAGTTGGCTTGTTCATAAGTACTGTACATCTAATTAGATTTTAGAAATCAGGACTATAAGGCTAATCAAACTATAATAAACAATTTTTGTTGCTTTTGAGTAAGAACACCTCCAATTTTCTGTTCATTGATTTCAGATACGAAGGTGAGTACTTCAGATTGCAGTAAAAAAATTGTTTTCAGTGAGTATATAATGGAAGCTAAGTTTCTTTTTAACTCCTACCATTAATCAAAATGAAATTATGTTTCTTCTTTGTTCTTAATTTATAGCATCAGTCCAGCGTTCTCCTCCTTTCCCACTCTCTCACAGACACATCCACACCCACATATATCTGTTTGTTGTGCATGGGTGAAGAACAGTGCTGTTCTTGTTCATAGTTTGTGTATTATGTCACTCGGTACTGGTTTTATTACTAGAATACCTTGATTATACATGATTATATATACATATACATGACACAAAGCCACCCAAAAATTCAAGCACTGCCTTGAACCAAACAGTACTAGTTTTGTGCACATTAACAGATGGAGAAGTAAGCTCAGTGACTGATAGTTTAGCTACGAGTGCCATTTGCAGATCGCAGAATTTTTTTGCTTGGCTTTAATGCTAGCTCTCGCTTGTTTTGCTTCCGCCATTCTGTAAATGGAATATCTCTGTGTAATCTTGATCCCTTTTTATCTAATTCAATCTTGATGATTTCCATCATGAAGAATATCGGACCAAAAGACAGCTACAGCAGCTTGCTAGAACCAGCTGTTGCGTACATTAATATTTGTTCATCTATTCCATAAATCCTGATGTTAAAGCATGCTAATCAAGCAATATGCCGACCTATAAGGCAGCTCCATTAACCTTCGAACCGAAACCGCATCTAGAGATGGAATTCAAGAACCTAAACGGAGATTGTATACATTTCAATTGTTCTCCAGCATTAACTAGATGTAGTTCAAGAAATTAGCAAATAATGATTGCACCTCCCATTGTTGTTCTTACTGAGTTCAGATTTGCTCTTTGAGCAGTCCTGTTGTGCACCCTTATCTCTCCCCTTCTACTTACATGTACTATGAATGAGGGGAGAAAAGGGGACGATTGACCAAGTCATATGTACAGTGACATTATTTTAAAGAATTTCCTTCTTGTAAATACGTACTTGAATCCGCTCGCTCATTTATGCACCGCACTTTCCTGAAAGAGAAGTAGCTGTAACCTGTTTTTTTATTCTTCCTCTGGAATACAAGTGAAGTTACCAGATGCATAATTATTTAGTCAACTTAAGGCTAAAAAAGATTACATATGTACTAGATTCAGAGTTTGCATAGCCCTAGAATCGGGACCACTAATATTGAGGCTTTACATAACGTGTTTTGTCGAGAAAATCCTATCAAAATCTGAAGCATGCTTATTTTTAACCATACCAGTAAATGGATCGGTAAACTCCCCATAAAAAGATGATTGATAGAACCCTGATAAATTAATGTTAGAAATTGAGTTAGGGTTTCAAGCTTCAGTATACAACCAAGGGCTTCATCAAACTCTTTGGGACCACTTCTCAACTATCATCTGTTTCAACAAAAGATGGAATCTTAGTTGTTCTTAATAGAAAAGGGAGAGGAAAGGACAGACGTCCCACTTAAAGTTGTTTCCCAACAAAATGAGAGAAATCATACATGATATGAGAAAATGTGAGAGACAAAGGATGAAACTTGAAAACATTCTAAGTGCCAACTATACCAACGCAAATAACATCATTAAGGGTTTTCTTGATACAATGAATTATTTGATAACCTCGAGACTCTGGGACCAACTATATGTCAATGCAATATTAGGTAATGACATTCATGATAGAATGATTTCAATCAATGCTGCTTCCATGGGCTCCGACCGTGAATCACGGCATTGAGTTTCACAACCTGGTTGCACCACATTGCTTGTTGGAAAGCCCTTGGCAACAGTGAATCCGAATTAAACCAAACCGAACATGCGTTGGACCACATTTTGTGCACCAATTTTACAGGACAGGATAATATGATCATGGGTTGTCCATGTGCAATGCAGCAGCTTTGCCATAAGCAAGTGCAGCATGATTGCAAATTGTTGCGAGCCCTATGACACAAATTCAAGAGCTGCATTCGTATTTCAAGTTTGAAAACAAAATCCTCACCTTGATCCTCAATAGTCCCAGGAACTAAATTGATGCAAGATAAAATACAACATTGTCATTCAGCAATGACAATGGGTGTAAACAAAAATCAAGTATTCCATCCACAGCATGAACATGCCAAAACTTTTGCAAAATTAGTACCAAGAAAATGATGCTGTTATAACATAGCTCAGACTGAAACAAACAGATATAATCACTTCAAATTGAATTTCATAAAAAATCTCCACCATCAACATCATCAAGAACATAAAACAGAATATCTTGGTAGGTGTGTAAGCAAGCTTTTGTTCTTTCTTGTGGTTTGGGCAGAAGTACATGGCTCCTAATTCCAACACACCATCATAAAATTTCAGACGAGATTCATATATATAATGAAATTTTTTTCATTAAAGCAAAGGGACGGTTTCATAATTATAGTACTTTGGTCTAATTATCAAAAGCAATTCATTATTCTCTGATATTTCTGATATTTCAATTCAACATCAATTCTACAGTAACAGAATTAAGTAATGAGCCATTCAGAGCATTCATGATTTTAAAAAAATCAAGAAATTTGATTAACGAAAGCTTCTACAAATCCTCAACCATCATCTATATCTGGTCCCACCCAATGACCAGTTACTGTTTTGTGAGTATAAGAACTTACATGCATACAACTAGAAACAAGTTCGTAATAAAGGTTGGCGGGTGTTGTTAGATATCCACGGAAGCTCTGATTCACAGAAAGTATCTCTCTAATTGAGTTGCAAGGGACCAATCGGTTGGTTGCTGTAAACAAAATTTGAAGACATACAAGAGAGCAAGTTAAGGGCAGGCCTAAATGTTTCTTATGCATTATCTATTAGCATTTCCAATGACCGTTTTCCTTTTCCTTTCCTTTCTTTTTTTATTTTAACAAGAAGTTTTCCTTACTCAGTTAAACTCTTACATACCTCACTCCATGGTGCACCTCTAATTGAAATCAACATATCATGTTATAATAGTTAACTAACTGAAATCAACATATCATGTTATAAAAGTTACTTATTTTCAAAGTTTGTGTTACCATGACATGCAAAAATGATTTAAACTATCAACTGAAAATGATAAATCATCTTTCTTCAACTCTTTTTGGTAGCTGGCGTGAAACTAAGATACCTGTCCTGGTTGTTGCTTGGCTTGATAGTCAAGTAAAAGCTGATTTCTTTTGTTGTAATTCCTGGAAGGAAAATCACATAAAAATCACAAAGCGCAAACTCATTCACCCAATTGTTAGTTTTCAACAAGAGAATTGATAATTAATTTTCATGCCGCCCAGTACTCAATAGCTAGAAACAAATGACAAGCACAGACTTCGTAATTAACCCACCAATCAGCTTCTGTAACAAAACTACAATTTTACTTAATATTGTGCTTAAAGTTGTTCAATATCAAATCTTTTAACTGGCTTCTAATGTGAAAACATTTCTCCTCTCTAAACTTTAGGGAAGCGATGATTACTGTACCCATACAGATTATTCTACATGCTCCCCTCTCATAAATTTTGCTCTTTCAATGCTAGCTATTTCATCATTTCCAACAACTAACTAATACTTACATCCAGTGGTTTGCAATGTTGTATTCAAAATTTCAAAATGAGAAGTAATCTACAATGGTTCATCTCTTTTCACACAATATGCATTCGTAGTTTCCTTCGAAAGAGCCATCAGGATTATAGTTTTCTCTACACTTTCAGGTAGCATATCCATATCTTTAAAGGAAACAGAAGGGCAATCAAACTCCAAATCCTACAAGATAACAACCCTTAATTTTCTTCAATCACATCCAAAACACAAACTAAATTAAAAAATAACAGCAGTAACCCAACAAATTCAAAAGCACCTCAACCTCATTATACTCTCTCTAGCACAGTTTTCCACCATAAAGTTCGTTCCTTTATGACAAAAACCACTCTTCTAAAAAACAAAGTAGAAACAAAACAAAACCCACTTAATTATTCAATAATATCATAAGAATAAGCAACAACAATTCACAGTCACAAAAGGGAGATCCTTTCAACTATGAAATCCCAATTCTTGCATCACTAAAATGAAATTAAACTCAAGAAGAATAAGTTAAACATAAGAATTGTTGGCTTTAAAAAGATGGGCATGACTGGCTTTTTACCCTGAATGAGAAGTTCGGGGCGGAGAGAGGCATAGAGAAGTTGATGGAGACCAACAAGGATGCCATTGAAGCTCTTTTCCAGTGTAAGTGACAAGGGAAATTTCTGGGTTTAGTGGTTTTTGGAGGGGTTTAGGAAAGTGTTATTTCCAAGGAGAAAGTAGCAACGGCATCGTTTAGTAGACACAATTAGAATTCTCGAACTACAGGGAGCATCGCTATTTTTTTTTATCTTTTTTTTTCTTGGTTAAAAAATTGGATTTGCACGTATTAACAATTTAACAAGAAATAATAGAATCAATTTTTTTAAAATTTTCAGTTAAATTAAAATAATTTAATATATTTTTAAGGTTTTACCTTGTGTGTTTCACGCATTAGAAAAATAGTAAAAAAATAATTTTTTAAACATGGAATACATAAAATTCTATTAGAAAACAATTACTTCTAATCTAAAATAAAAAAATATGATGGATATTTTTAGATAACATGATACACACACACACACACTCTCTCTCTCTCTATTATAAACTTTTAATTTTTTCTTATCATCCACTTAAATATTGTTATTTTTAAGCATAGTTTTTATATTTTCTACACCATTTATTTTTATATTTAAAATTATATTTAATTGTATTTTAAAATTATATTTAGCTTGAAAAAATATTAAATTTATGATTATTTTAATATTTTCTGATAATTTTGATTTGTTGATATTAAAAATAAAAAAAATAAAAAAATATTTTTCAAGTCAAAAAATATTTTAAAAAAAACAATTTGCAATACAACTATAATTTGATCTATTCAATGTGATTCAATAATTTTTATAGTTTTATTAGTTAATATTTCGATTTATAAAGTTTTTTTTTTATTTCTTTATTGTAGATCCTTGCATCATTTTCATAGGATAAAGTAAAGGGAAAGGGAAGTGACAAAGCTGTAGGTAATAGAAATTCGTGGATAAGAAGTAAAAATCAAATTAAAATTAAAATAAAATAAAAAAATTAAGATTTGAGCTTCATATTGAAGCCTTAGCTAAGGCCACGGGGTCCAAATTCAAGTCTCTAACTTCCAGTGGTTAGGCTACAGTTCAGTTGGGCTCGGGTCAGGCCTTCTGTTCAAATTAACAGTCACATGCCCAACTATTGGGCCGCATAAGCCTTATAATTATTTTAGCTGTTTTCAAATTAGCCATCACTTTCTTGGGATATTGGTGCTTTTTTCTTATTCTTTGATTTATTTATTTTTTCTATTATATATATATATATATATATCCATGTGCTAACGTTTGGAGAAGAAAAGAACAAGAGATTCTTTATAAGTAAATTATTGTCTTTGATTCGAATTTAATTATTAAATAAATTAAATTTATTATGTTTCGTATATTATTTTCGTTACCTTCATCTTATTTTTTTTTAATAATTTTTTTAAAAAAAGCTAAATAAATATTATAGAAGAGTTAATTTTAATGTTAAATTTCTTCACTTTAAAATTAGTAAATAAAAGAAGTTGATATCTAATTTATTTTTATAATATTTTTAGAGATTGGATTCTATTTAGAATTCAATTCTTAACCCTTAAAAAAATTCAAATATAAAATTGTATTAAAATTTTATAATTTAATTTAAATGATTCCAAACATGTTATAACATATTGATTTTTTTAAATAAATAAAACTCAAAATAACATTAGGGCAAACCCACGACCCATAATTTTATAATTATAATGTTAGAATTTATATTTCACCTTTTCACATGAAAATAACACTTTCTATAAAAATAATTTAAATGATAAGAAGGAAATTTGCGAATAATTCCTTCGTGGAAAATGTTATTACGTGGCAACATTGAGTCTGATACTTGCACATAAAATTGTACACAGCAAGAGAGAGAACTGTCTCTCCTATCCCGCCTCTTTCCCTCGGTGGTCAAAGTCGTGAATTGGTTTCGTTGATGAGAAGCCCAAGACCAAGCCCAAGCCCAGGAGATAGATGACATATGCTGGATTAAAGCCCTAAACAGGTCCAAATATATATGGGCTCTATAAACAAAAGTACACATAGCCCATTGGAATGCAAATTGTCGCAAAAAAGATTATGAGATGCTTTAATATTATATTTAAGTACAGTTATACAGAATTGTTATGATGAATTTTATATTTGTGTGAGCAAGTTATTCACAAGGAATGTTTATTCGGTTCAATTATTTTTATTAAAATAATAATGTTCTGTTTTGTTTTTCTTGCTGACCTGTCCAAATTTAAAAATAATTTAACCGAATATAAAAACCAAGTTAGGTCTTCAATGACGTATTTTTACTCTTTTTTTTTTTTTTAATATAACACTCGATGCTTCAGTCCTATCTTTAGAGTTAAATACTACTAGCATTTTTTAAGTTTAAAATTAATATTTTTTTAGTAATTGTTTTTATTGTTTTGATATGTTAATATAAAAATATAAAATAAAAATAATTATTTTAATATATTTTTAAATAAAAATCAACGAAATACTAAACACTACTTAGATATATTCAGGAGTACGGTTGCTGTTGCTTTTTAAAGTGCTTTTTACTTAAAAATACATCAAAATAATATCTTTTTTTAAAAAAATATTTTTGATATTACTGCATCAAAATAATTTAAAAATATCAAAAAAATATTAATTTAAAACATAAAAATTAATTTTTTAAAATACAAAAACAAATAATTACATAGTATTCACTAAAAATTCCACCAAAAACAGATAAACAAGGTGAAAAACTGAAAAACCATTTTACCATAAAGAAGACCAGTGCAGTGTCCTCTTCGGTCAGCCCTCCAGTGAGAGCACAGATCCCGGAGGCTGCTTCTTCTCCCTTGAGCAAATTTTCCATCCAACCTCTTATTTTATTTTTTTTCTAACTAAAAAAATATAATATAAGATCGGCTAAAGATACCCACGGCAGGGCATTAGGTCGTCTGAGCCTATCGAGCCACCAAATTCCATGAGATGGACCGTAGTGAATTTATTTATTTATTTATTTTGTCGTTTAAATATGTCATAGCAGTTCCTCCGATATTATTGAGAGACAGCCGGGCCCATCTTGTGAGCTGGAGGGGATTAAATGATCCGGGGAATATAACTCTTTTTATCCAGTCCCTGAATTATGTAATTAGTCATAAATAAGTCCCTTTTATTTAAAGTCTTGTTAATTGCTCCTCAATATCTCTCTCTCTGTTAAACGTATTTGTCCGTATTTTGTTTTATTAGTTAAGAAAATAAGTAAAAACTATTGACTTTATCATTACATTAAAAGCATTTTAATTGACTCAAACATATTGAAAATTTTTATTTCAATTAAAACTAGTTTTGACATCATCATTGAGCATATTCTATAAAAAAAATTAAATTTTTTTTACGTAAAAGAAAGTGTAATAAATATAATTTCATGAAGGGAAACCAAAGTAAGTATAAGGAGAAATTTGCAAGAATTTGAAGATCAAGAACTAACCTGTTCATGAGCATATAAACTAGGGACTGATCTATAATTACCCCAATGATTGATTGATGTGGTTTTAGGAATAGTTCATCGCAGGATTAATCAAGAAAAAAGTCTCCTTGGAACTATTTATTCTACGAGGAAGATGATTTAGTTTAGCTTAAGGTAAGATCCAAACCAAACCAGTGGCCGTGTTCTAAGTTTTACTTTAGAGAGGGACTGTCGGTGCGTGTCTTTAGCGTACTGCATGGTACCACATCTCTGTCTCTCACCCCTGCAAGTGGTTGTTTACCGTTGCTGACTCCTACTCTTTTCTACACCAAAAAAAACCAACCACATCTCCTACCGGCATCACTTCTGAAAGCGCCCACTTGACTGCTGTCTCTTTGCTTTTAAATCTCCCCTCTTCTGAAAAATGAAGAGGAGCTAGAGGGCCAACAAGGTTAGCCTCGCCTTTACCTTGCCTTGTCTTTGTCTTTGAATCTCTAAATACAGCACTGGGAATTGTACTCTTTTAAGTAGAAGAAAAGGTAGCTGACAAACCTTGATTTCCCTCCAAGTTTCCAGTTTTCGCAAAACAGAATTTCAAAATCGTACTGCTTAAAACTATGCTGTTTTAGTAAAGACATGATCATCGAAATCTTGACATGATTCAACGTGTTCTTGTAAGTTAATCAGTTTCTGAATGTGGGTTTTTGCTTTTAAGCTGAGGTATGTTTTTGATTTAGTTCTAGCTAAGATATTGTTGCTCCTTTGTGTGGTTTGGCATGTACGAGGAGTACTTGTAACTAATCAAATGAAGTGGATGGAATTATTTATGTGTATGGATTAAAATAAAGATAAATGATTTGGAGACTTGATCGTGATTTGATTAGTGGCTGAGCTTTTAATTAAATGCTTGATTGTTAATTGAAAACAGAAGGACTAGCAAGCAAGATGAATAGTTGTTTGTCTGCCTTTCTTTTGGCACCGATCCCATCATAAATAACAAGAACAGAAAAGGAAAAAAAAAAAACAACAGATTGCTGCCGAGGAATATTCCGCAATGGAAGTGAGTGCAGGTTTGGTGGCCGGCTCTCACAATAGAAATGAGCTTGTTGTTATCCGTCGAGATGGAGAATCTGCTGTAAGCAGCTATTTCTCTTTCCCTACATCTTCCTTTTCTTCTCCTTCAACTGATCCTGTCTGAACTCTACATTTTGCTTGTTAATTTTTGGTTGCAGCCGAGATCGCTAGAGAGAGTGAGCAGGCAAATATGCCACATATGTGGAGATGATGTGGGGCTTACGGTGGACGGGGAGCTTTTTGTGGCCTGCAACGAGTGTGCCTTCCCCATTTGTAGAACTTGTTACGAGTATGAGCGTAGAGAAGGAAATCAAGTCTGCCCTCAATGCAAGACTAGATTCAAGCGTCTCAAAGGATGTGCAAGAGTCCATGGGGATGAAGAAGAAGATGGCATTGATGATTTGGAAAACGAGTTCAATTTCGATGGAAGGAATAGCAACCGACACGATATGCAGCACCATGGTGGTCTTGGAGGACCTGAATCTATGCGTCACTATGATCCCGATCTGCCTCACGACCTTCATCATCCTTTGCCCCAAGTCCCTCTCCTTACTAATGGTCAAATGGTACCTAGCTCTGCTTCCTGTCCTGTCTTAAGGTTTTCCAAAAATATTGTACTAAAAAAATGATCCTTCATGACTTGCAGGTTGATGACATTCCTCCTGAACAACATGCTTTGGTCCCTTCATACATGGCTCCTATTGGTGGCAGTGGAAAAAGGATCCACCCCCTCCCCTTTTCAGATTCTGCCGTTCCTGGTAATCATTTCTACATTGCCGATTGTTTACTGCTTGTTTAGTCAAATTGGGGGATCTTGGCTTTTCTTTTTCTATAATTGATAGCCAATTGGCTGCTGCAGTGCAACCAAGATCCATGGATCCTTCCAAGGACTTGGCTGCTTATGGATATGGAAGTATTGCATGGAAGGAGAGGATGGAGAGCTGGAAGCAAAAACAGGACAATCTGCAGATGATGAAGAGTGAAAACGGGGACTATGATGGTGATGATCCCGATCTCCCATTGTAAGCCTTAGCACCAACTTACATGAAGCCTCACTTATTTATAATTCCTTGCATAATTAACTGTCTCTAAGCTTTTTTATTCTTCTTCGTTCCAGATTAGTTGGCATGGTTTGGTGATTGTTATTCTTAACTTAGCTTCTGCATTCCACTATATGACTCAAGTACTCAACCATAATTTTTTTTTTTTGTATGTCTCTCTTTATCCTAAGAGTTTTAATCTAGTTTTTAATGGAAATTTAATTATATTTAAAATAATAACAAACTCTGCATTCTTTTGTGTTTTAAACTTGAGTCTTCTTGCTAAAATGCTGGCAAATATTATAGACTGTAGAAGAATATCAGTGGCAATTGCTCTTAGTTTCTTCTTTTTCTTTGCCTTCTCAAATTCCTACTCCTAGCTTATTAAATGTCAATTATCTTAAGCACTACTGATTATGGAAATAAAATTTATTCCTTGTTGATCAGAATGGATGAGGCAAGGCAACCACTATCACGAAAAACACCTCTTCCATCCAGCCAAATCAATCCTTACCGAATGATCATCATTGTTCGACTTGTTGTTGTTGGGTTCTTCTTCCACTATCGAGTCACACATCCTGTGAATGATGCATTTGCTTTATGGCTTGTATCTGTGATCTGTGAGATTTGGTTCGCTGTTTCATGGATTCTTGATCAATTCCCAAAGTGGCTCCCTATTGACAGGGAAACTTATCTCGATAGATTGTCTCTGAGGTAAGAAATCCGTCATTTCTTTTGGTTCCTGCAACTAAACCACTGGCAAGACATTAGTTGAACTTATGGCCCTAACTTGTTTGTCAGGTATGAAAAGGAAGGCCAGGCTTCTCAGCTTTGTCCAGTTGACATATATGTTAGTACCGTTGATCCATTGAAAGAGCCCCCTCTGGTGACCGCAAACACGGTTCTGTCCATTCTTGCAGTGGATTACCCTGTTGACAAGGTTTCGTGTTACGTTTCTGATGATGGTGCTGCTATGCTGACATTTGAGGCATTGTCAGAAACATCTGAATTTGCAAAGAAATGGGTCCCTTTCTGTAAGAAATTTAGCATTGAACCTCGGGCACCGGAGTTTTATTTTGCTCAAAAGATAGATTATCTGAAAGATAAGGTGCAGGCTTCATTTGTCAAGGAACGAAGAGCAATGAAGGTGATTAGGCTTCAACCAAAGTTTTTTCTTTTGTCTCTTTCTCTCTCTCTCCCCCCCTCCCCTTTTCTCCTTTGTTGGCCAGTTTGTAAAGTAACCCTTGTACTTATTCCAATTGCAGAGAGAGTATGAAGAGTTTAAAGTTCGGATCAATGCTTTGGTTTCCAAGGCTCATAAGGTCCCAGAAGATGGATGGACAATGCAGGATGGTACTCCATGGCCTGGGAATAATGTTCGTGATCATCCTGGAATGATTCAGGTATGTGAATATCTATCGTCATTTAATGCACTTCTGATAGTGATTCCATTCTTGAATAGACAATTTTTCTCAATGCTTCATAGGTTTTCCTTGGCCAAAGTGGAGGGCATGACACTGATGGAAATGAATTACCACGTCTGGTATATGTTTCCAGAGAAAAGAGACCTGGATTTAATCACCACAAAAAGGCTGGAGCTATGAATGCTTTGGTGAGTAACTCAAAAGGGAAAAGACGTTGGATTTTTCACATGTTCATGTGAAGTTAATCGGGATTTGATGTTTATTTAAATTCATGTGCTCATCTGTCAAACAGGTCAGAGTCTCTGCCGTGCTAACAAATGCTCCTTATCTTTTGAATTTGGATTGTGATCACTACATCAATAACAGTAAGGCTCTTAGAGAAGCAATGTGTTTCATGATGGATCCATTACTTGGAAAGAGAGTGTGCTATGTCCAGTTCCCACAGAGGTTTGATGGCATTGACAGGAGTGATCGATATGCCAACCGGAACACTGTATTCTTTGATGTAAGCATTCGTGTATCAGAACTTCTGGATTGTTCATTGCTTCTGAAATTTGTCTGTCTAATGCACAATTCCTCCATCACTACAGATCAATATGAGAGGTTTGGATGGCATTCAAGGACCTATATATGTCGGGACTGGATGTGTTTTCAGAAGGCACGCGCTTTATGGTTATGATGCTCCAAAAACAAAGAAACCACCAACGAGGACATGCAACTGCCTGCCTAAGTGGTGCTGTGGATGCTTCTGTTCGGGAAGGAAAAAGAAGAAGAAGACAAACAAACCTAAGTCCGAGTTAAAGAAGAGGAATTCTAAAACATTTGAACCTGTGGGTGCTTTGGAGGGTATTGAAGAGGGAATTGAAGGTAACATTTGTAACTAATTTACACTTCAAATCCTGGTCTAATTATAGCTTCAAAATCCTCCACTGTTTATGGTTACTAATAGGTTTAAAAATTGAGCTAAAAAACAGCATCTAGATATCCTATGTTAACGAAGCTTGATTATGATTTCCCACATCAACATGTTTTTGCTGATCTTTTTCTTTAAGATTTGCCAGTTTCTTGTTGGCAAAGGCTGATTCTAGAATGCAACCAAAGGACAATTCAGACATGTAATTTTTTAGGAAGTGTTCAGTGTTTGCAGTGCGATTTTAAACTAAGTTCTATGTGACTCCTCATTTGTTTGTTGAAGAAAGTTTGATGTGATAGTCTGCAAGCTTTTCTTAAGCACATAGTTTTTGTTGGAGGATTCATTTTGCTTCTTTTCTCTGCTTGCGGTCCTGGTCCTTACTGATTGTCCTGCTGGATCAATAATTTTGTCTTCTAAACTCAAAAAGCTTGAATTCAGGAATTGAAAGTGAAAGTGTTGCTGTAACATCTGAGCAGAAATTGGAAAAGAAGTTTGGACAATCTTCTGTGTTTGTAGCGTCTACCCTGCTAGAGGATGGTGGCACGCTGAAAAGTGCCAGCCCTGCATCTCTGCTTAAAGAAGCCATCCATGTCATTAGCTGTGGCTATGAAGATAAAACAGAATGGGGCAAAGAGGTAAAAAGAATGTTTAGATTTATTTGTTGGATATTCAGACCTTGCACTCGATATCATCTTTATGACAGCCAGGTTTAGCTCAGCATTAATTTGTTTTCCGTCTCCAGGTAGGGTGGATTTATGGTTCTGTTACAGAGGATATATTGACAGGCTTTAAAATGCACTGTCATGGATGGAGATCAATATACTGTATTCCTTCTAGGCCAGCATTTAAAGGTTCGGCACCCATTAATCTTTCTGATCGTCTACACCAGGTCCTTAGATGGGCTCTTGGATCAGTTGAGATATTTTTGAGCCGGCACTGTCCTCTTTGGTACGGATATGGAGGGGGTTTGAAGTGGTTGGAGCGTCTGTCTTACATAAATGCTACTGTTTATCCTTTGACATCCATTCCTCTACTGGCGTACTGTACTCTTCCTGCAGTGTGCTTGCTTACTGGGAAATTTATCACTCCGGAGGTATTGATTTGGTTTTGTTTAAATTCTGCTTAAAATATGGTATAAACTCTTCAAGATTTATTTATTAGTCTTTTTTTTTTTTTGGTTCAACTTGCAGCTCAGCAATGCTGCCAGCCTGTGGTTTTTGTCTCTTTTCATTTGTATTTTCGCAACAAGTATACTGGAAATGAGATGGAGTGGGGTTGGTATTGACGAATGGTGGAGAAACGAACAATTTTGGGTGATTGGAGGGGTATCAGCACATCTATTTGCAGTGTTCCAGGGGCTTTTAAAGGTTCTAGCTGGTGTTGATACGAACTTCACTGTTACATCTAAAGGAGGAGACGACGATGAGTTCTCAGAGCTGTATGCATTTAAGTGGACCACGTTGCTCATCCCACCAACAACATTGCTGATAATAAACCTGGTTGGAGTCGTGGCTGGTGTCTCGAATGCTATAAATAATGGGTATGAGTCATGGGGGCCTCTGTTTGGCAAGCTTTTCTTTGCATTCTGGGTGATAGTTCACCTTTATCCTTTCCTGAAAGGTTTACTCGGCCGGCAGAACAGAACTCCCACAATCATCATTGTGTGGTCAATTTTGCTTGCTTCCATCTTTTCGCTTCTGTGGGTTCGAATTGATCCGTTCTTGGCCAAGTCCAACGGTCCACTTCTGGAGGAATGTGGACTGGACTGTAATTAAACTAGCATGCACCAGGATTTGCTCATCAGGCAGATTGGCCAGTAATGTTGATAACGAATATCTGAATTGATAATCTTCAATCAGAACACGCAGGGTGGGGTGAAGCCTGCAAGCTGTAGATTGAATGTGTGTTTTCACGTGGATCTTTGTTTTGAACTTCTCATTCCTCCTCCTTGGCCAATGAATTCCGAAGGGGTCAAGAAGATTAGCCGGCTGTGGTGGTGCCTCAGTGCCAAAGCTTTCAACTGGTGTCATGCAACTTGTTGTGCAGAAACTACAAAATACTCTTTGATTCTTCTTTAGTTCAATTTATTTATACAGGGAAGAGGAGGTATGGTGAACAGCAACTGTATACTCTGAATTGTTACCCTCACGAGTCTCACCCATTTCCTCAAATTCATTTCCTTTATAATAATGAAACAAAGTGGGATTTGTCCTGCTGTAAAAGGTGTAAAACTACAGAAGCAAAGTATAGTGTTCATATGATTTCATGGGGCTTGTTGTTCACCCCTTTGTTTCAGACATCAATGTTTACAGCATTTCTAGTATCATATTCATTTCAGTTCAGGTCTTTCACAAATATAATGGCAATTATATTTGAACTGTGAAAAATCCTGCCACATAATTCAACGAAAAACTCTTTCGATTCCTTTATTAACCGAAACTAAATCCCGTGGGAAAACCACTATAGACATGCCTTGAATAATGTGGGTTATAATAGTTAAATTACTATTTAATGTATAAAATA
>Ga0325405_1002034_pt1 | contig 20839 bp, 16 predicted proteins | sample PopdelMetagenome_21_FD_205663 | JGI IMG/M metagenome (GOLD analysis project Ga0325405, IMG submission 205663) | Populus deltoides microbial communities from Bellville, Georgia, United States - Xylem-Control-R2 | ecosystem: Host-associated > Plants > Phyllosphere > Stem > Wood/Secondary xylem...
CAACTTGCCTTTCAAATCCAAATCCCTCTTTATTTATAAGGGGTGATGTAATATATTGTTAAAACCAGTAACAAATTAACGAGGAGCGAGATTGATAATTCATCTGATTGAAGATAACACCACAATCTACGGAACACGTTTATTAGATGGGATGCTTAATTATTGATTTAATACTAAATCTCATACACATCGATTACCAGAGAAGCTGGTAAGAGATTGTATATTATTTATATAATCTCAGGTGCTGGCTTGATTGCAGTGAGGTCTACCTCTGTACAGAGCGTTGGGTGGAAATTAATGAAAATAGATTAAAATTTATTTACTTTTATTTATTTTTTATTTTAAAATATTTTCAAACAAAAAATATTTTAAAAAATAAATCCAAATTGCTATATTCCACTCTATTTATTAAACATGTATATGATTTGATTGTAAGAATGTAATTTGTGTTTCAATTGAGATTAAAATTTTATCTTATATAATAATAAAGATCACAGTTTTTTTTTTTTTTAAATATAAACTTCAATCAGAGAATCATGCGAGAAAATAAATCTCTTTACCCAGTCAAACATGAAACATTTGATTATTGCTTAAAAAGTCAATATACATACACTTAACTTGTCCGGGAGGGCAAGTCTTTTCCGTCCTCTCCCGCTGCCTTCCCGGAGCCCGACACTCTCAATAGGTACATTGAAGTCTACTGCTTATTTCTGTCTCTTCCCCCCATCACAGGATTTTGCCTGTTTTGTTTAAATCAAAGATAAAAGGGATTAAACTGCTTTTCTAGTATTTTTGTTATTTTTTAAAGCATTTTTTATTTAAAAATATATTAAAATAATATATTTTTAAAATTATTATATTAAAACCACTTGAAAATATAAAAAAATAAATTTATTTTATTTTTTTCAAAATTATTTTTAAAACACAAAAATAAATCATGCTATAAACAGATAACTGGCCAAGTCATAATTACGATTAATTAACTTTTTTTTATTTATAATGTGTTTGTTTTCATCGTTGAGGTTAAGTTTCGTGGGTAGAATAAAAAAAAAATAAAAAGCAAAAAACTAGCTTTTATAGTACCCAATCTCAATTATATGTGGCTGCTACCCAGGATGAGGACAAGAATGCCGTCATCAAACGCCGTTAAGATCCCAAATGTTACTGTTTAGGGTTTGGCAACTGCTTTATGCGTGTGAACAACGTGGCAAGGCATAAGTTGGTTGGCTCCAGTTTAAATCACTACAATTCTGACACGTAGTGGCTTCACCACAAGCGTCGGCTCTTGCAATTAAAAAACGAAAAAAATAAAATAAAACAAATTTAACTCTCCAAAGTCTCTCATGGCCCTTCTGCTTTTTCTCTCTGTTTTTTTTTTCCTTTTAAAATCCTTATGCAAGAAAAGAATCTTCGCACCACGCTGTAAGCATCATGCCCAAACTGCCCCTGCTCCCTACCGTCACTAATTATCATCCCCCTTTTTTAAAATTGAATTCTTCTTCGCACAATTATCGATCATTTTCGTTATTATTGTAATTAAAGACCTTGACTTAGGGCACAAAATTATAAACTCTTCACGACTTAATTAAGGACTGGAATTAGAAATCTCAGCCGTAAACACTAATATTACCAGAGTTAATTAAGACATAAATTGAAAAAAAATAATTAACAACTAAATCTCAAAATACAGTGAGATCCAAGAGCCCAAAACTCCATGGCTCATCTCTTTTTACAACCAATTATAGCAAGAGAATCTGCTTTGTTTCATCTGGAAGCTTGTAGAAACTACTATACCATAAAACATAAACAGTCAAGTAATTAAAAGAATGAGAAATTTGTTTGAGCTTTAAGATTATATCAAAAAAATATTCTTGACATAATAAGTTAAATTCATAGGTTAAATCTCAATATTTATTTTTTATTATTTTATAATACATATATTTTTAATTGAAAGTTTTTTTAATCTTAAAATCTACACAAACCCAATTTATCTTATGTTATTAATTATAAAAAAATATAATTTAAACTTGTAATTATTTGATCTTCGATATCCCTGTAACATATGAAAAAAATACAAGATAGAAAGCCGAAAGCTTGAGTTTCGATTCTATATATAGCACTGCCTTGCGAGGGCTACAAAGGATTTGCAGGAGAAATGCTAACAAGGTGCGTATACAGAGGAAAGGAAACAAAAACAATCATAGTTGTAAGGAGTGTATGATGGGGAGTATCCCGCAGTAAAGAAAACCCTAGAAAATGGAGGAGCCTGGTGTGGTGCATACAATATTGGTTTTGCAAGCAACACAAGATCTGCAAAAAGCGAGGATCAGACCCACTCTCACTCAATGCTGCTAGTGGGATAGTTACTTATCAGCTAAAAACTTCTATATGTCAAATGGTTGTTAAGAACTAAACTTAGTAGTCAAGCATTTGTAAAAGGTAAAGGAAACTCCACAACTCCTGGAAGAAAACGTTATCATAATGTTCCTCACCTGTGGGACAACTTGGTCCTGCTGTGCTACTAACTACTAAACTTGGACATAAAACTGCTTGTACTTGTTTTCTTTTTGTTTATTTTCCCCTTATATTGAGCATAAAATAAAAACTACACGTTCTTTCACATGTCTGCTGCGCTGTATGTTTTTTTTTTTTAGGGATTCGATAAATGCCTGGTCTGGTCTGGTCTGGTCTGGTACTTGGGTTAGATTTCAGTTACTGTACCTCTTTTCCTCCGAGGTCAAAGGAGATGAAGCGATGTGGTTTCAGATTTTAGGTACACTTTTTGGAAACATCACCTATTTGGCATCCATTTTTATCCTAGAAGCTTCCATTTCAAGGGCTCTCTATGCATCATAGGAAATTCTAATGATTCTTTTTAATATCCATGCAGCAGTTCCATGACATTTTCTCCAGATAAATTAAATTTCCAAGACAATCCATTTTAGACTGACCATTTGGGAATCAAAAGCAATTATTGCACATCCACTTCACTATTGTTAAAAGAAGGTACGAACTCCACAATGAATTCAGTGGTGTTTATATATATTTGGAGCACAATTGTATTTTTTATTTTTAAATTAATTTTTTAATATTTTTAATGTATCGATATCATAAATAAATTTTAAAAAATAATTTCTACCATTTTCAATCAATTAATTCAATTAAAAAAACATAAAAAATGAAATTTTACAATGCTAGGTTTGTATTCAACTCTAAATGGAATCCTTGGATTTTGTTTTTTATATAAAGAATGATAATATTAATAAATATGATTATAGCAACAGTATTATAGAGCCTCGCTATTATAGCTTAAGAAAAATAATTGAGCGAATATAAATTATTATGTAATTTTTTTATTTTGTATAATATAATTATCTGTCTCTGGGTAAAAACATATTTTTTCTCTAAATTTTCAATCAGACGCAAAGAACAAAAGAAAAGGAAAGAAACAAAGAGGATAGCTTTGAGTTGACCCAAGGGTGATTTTGTCATACCAAAAAGTCGAGATACCTTGTGTTCTTAAATTTATAATTTTCTTCCGAAGAACAGACAAAGAAAACGACCTTTGCGTGAGCTGTAAAAATAAAAAATAAAAAAATGAATTTTTATTATTCCTGAAATATCCAAAACAGTATTTTTTTATTTTATATACATCTTTCTTCATCACAATGACACTCTCTCTCTGTTGAGGTTTCCCTTGCACTCAGAAAAATAAATAAAGATGGACCGAAATCAATGACTTTCCTATAGATTCTCCAAAAATTCAAGCTCCTTTAGGGCTTCCCAATTTCACAGTAAGCAATTCTCCCAATTCCTCCTCCATCCTTCCTCTCTCTCTGCTTGCATCTTCATTTTGTGTTTTTGATGATAAAGTTTTGTTCTTTGGGGAATTTCTGTATCTGGCTTGCTAGAAAATTTGTGGGAAAGAAGAAAAAATTGGAAATTTTTTAGCTCTGTTCTTCAAGTAGAAGGGGGATTTAGAGCTAGACTTTTGCTTCGTTTGATTATTTTGTGCTGTGAAATTTAAAAGGTTGGAGTGGATTTAGGATATCCTGATGAAAATCATAGCTGAATTGAGCTAAAATTTGGCGTCTTTTCCCCTGTTAAGCCTAGTTTTGTTTTAAAGCTGTTGAAGTTTGAATAAATTTGTTCTTTGCTAAAAAGCTTGAAATGAAGTCTTCTGTAAATCTCTCTCTCTCTCTCTCTCTCTCTCTCCCTCTCTCTTCTTTTGGCGATGTGTGGTGATGAGTAATTCAATGGAGATTGAATTTTGCATATCTTTTGCAGCGTGTCATCTGTCGTATTTTATTTTTATTAAATTATTGAAAATTTAGGATTTTTTGAAATTTTTATGTTCTAGGAGGACGTTGTGAATGATGCCGGCAAAATCTGAAAAAGACGATCGACGTTTAGACCACAGTGGACCGAGCCCGTTCCAAACAAACATTTACTCGCAACCTTGGTGGCGTGATGTGGGGAACAGTCCCTCTTTAGGTGACACTGCATCAAAATTGTCTTCAGTAGAGAACCTAAATGGTTCTCTTGCGAATGCAGCAATACAATCACAAGTTAATACTGGCTTACAGAAAGGAGCTATGGTGAACAAAGACATGCAGACCGATGTAACATCGCAATCTGGTAGTAATCCTTGAACCCATCTCTTTGTTTTGCAAGTATGTTTGCACGAAGACATTATTATTACCTTAACAGTCAGCATAAGATAACTGTTTGAAAAGAGTGTCACCAGGGCATTCCAATTGTGCTTTTCTCTCAATGTGAGTGATCAATAGAATGTTCCCCCGTCTTTAACATGGTCCATTGAATTTAAACCAAGCATTCCATGTTTTTATGGTTTGCATCACAAACTTGTTCCAGTATGCATATTTTACTCACTCTTCACATTTTTTACATGAAAGGTTTATTCTAGAAATTAGAGAAATCAGCTTGAAAGAACAAGATTCTATCTTGTACAAGAGGAAAAGAAAGGAAAGGATTGGTGATATTCCATTGTGGATAAAGTTTATCGACATTGCTAGGATACTGCCTCTTTTACTTCACCCTGGGTATCATATTCATTTACTTTGGTGATATGGATGCCGGGCACTCATTCAAAAATGATGGAGAGCTCCTGAGAATAATCTAACTCAAAACTTGTAATTTTCACTCACAATTGAAACTGGCACATGAATTCATGTAATAGTATTTCCCTCGTAGTTATTTTTGTTCAGCCTGGATCAATTCTTAAGTTTGACTACAACAAAATGGTCGCACTGTTATGGTGGCTAAATTCTGTGTGATAATGAATCTGTCTGGTTTTCATTTTGAATGTAGTGTATTGGCACCCCGTTGTATAGATCTAACCTTGCTCCTTACTTTTAGGAGTGCAGGAAGGGTAGGTCTTTTTTAGCAGGCAGATGTTCTTGTAATTTTTTTTGGTTAACAATTAATCCTTACATTTTTTTTTTTTTGAGTTTAGGATTCACAAGTTCATTTAAAATATCTCGCCTTTTGCTTTTGGTTGGTTAGACAGGGGAAACATCAGGTTGATACTGTCAGTTTGTGCTCCAAGCAATTTCTTGAAGGTTATAAATGTCTTCAAAAAATTTCAATTGTGGAGAATAATTCAAGGGAAAGAAAAATTTGAAGGCCTTTTTTTGTCTCATCCTGCTGTAAGATAAATATTATGTTTATAAAATCTTTAATACTACCTTGTTTCCTTTTTGAATTCCATGTCCAATGTCCAAACACGTTGCAAGTTGAACTGGACCAATGTCTTCCTTTTATTCTAGTCTTCTCTTTTACCCCACTATATTTTGTTCTCAGCCAGTAGCGGTATGCTAGACTACCTTCTCTTTGCCACTACCCAGATTTTGGTAGGAAGACGTGACTCTACTCAATGTTCTGCATCGGATGCAGAAAATTGAAGGGATAAATTGTAGCAGCTGTCCATAAATCCCTCCTCCTGAGAACAATATTTTGAAATAAATGCATGTGTTATGGGTTTATTTGTACTTTGATAGAAAATTGTTCGTGAATGCTTACTTTGTGTTGATTACTGGTGCCTTGATTACTTCTAATCTTCAACAGAATGAAATGTATATGGCATGTTTGCCCCTTGTTTCTTAGAAATTCAGATGTACCCTTTTCTTTTAGACATATGATATTGTTGCAAGTGTCACATTTTGTCAGGTGAGGACACCACCCATGACATGGCTAAAGTTTCTTTTCTTGTCCAGATGAAAGTAATGAACAAGAACACCATCTCAAACACATTCCATCACCAACAACTGTTACCATGGGCGGATACCTTGAACCAAACTCCCAGATGGAACTTGTTGGCCACTCAATTGTAAGATCCCCCCCCCCTGTTTGTTTCCCTTGTGTGCACAAATGCACTTGTTTTTCTAGTGCATGCTCAATGTGCACATTTGTGAGCACTCACTGTTGTATTCCATTGACAGCTAAATGTCTCTTGGACTTTGCTTCACCTGGTTCCAACTTCTGTTTACTCAGAATTCTGAGTTCTCTTAACTTTTTCAGGTTTTGACTTCACATCCATATACAGATCCACAGTATAGTGGGATGTTTGCTTCTTATGGAGCACAAGCTATGGTATGAACTTCATGGTCCTGTATCTATGCTATAAATTTAAGAACAGAAAGACAGTAAACCACATTTGGCATGCTTCATGGTCCCTTCTCTATGTTTGCTTCTCATTTTAGATGTTCTCTCCCATTACTGAATTTATATTTGTGCCTCCTTGTTCACAATTGGTGATCTGGCATTATGAGCTGAAGTCGATAGAGGAATGATACAGCCAAGGCCAACAGATTTCTAGTATTCTCTGTTGTTCACGATTACTAAACAATTACAAACATTTACCCATCAATGATCAAGTCATCGGCTCTCTAATTCAACTGTGGAGCTTATGGTTCTTGGTTGAACCGCCACTTATGCATTCAGTTTATTTCTTGTAGACTAATTGAAAGTATATTACAATAAAACAAAACAGAAAACTTTACATGGATCATCCTCATCTTCAGAAGAAAACCAGATGATCTCTTAAGGTAGATTGACAAATATATATATATATATATATATATATATATATATATATATATATATATATATATATATTTGTGGGTGTGGGTTTGGCTTATTTGTTTATTATTTGATTGTTAAAGGTGGATAAAATTTGAGATATAAAACTAACACGGGCCAATCAAAACTTCATAGCTGTCAGTTGGGATTCATTATGATAAAATCCACCTTAAACAAGTTCACCTTTTGATCTTATACTGGTTTCTTCTCAATGCTGTTGGTTCAACCATCTTTCAATGGGTTTGGATGGGTATCCCATTGCATGTCTGGTCTGAGAGCCAGCTTGAGTGCAATCTTATTTATTCCTGATAATGATAAGTGAAATGATTAAATTAATGTTCTTCTACCTAATTATTGTTTTCAGACATTTATAGTTAATAAATTTCTTGCTTTGTTACTAGGTACCTCAATTATATGGAATGCCACATGCCAGAATGCCCTTGCCCCTTGAAATGGAAGAGGAGCCTGTTTATGTAAATGCAAAACAGTTTCATGGTATTATGAGGCGAAGACAGGCACGTGCTAAGGCAGAACTTGAAAAAAAGGCAGTAAAAGTTAGAAAGGTAGAATCAATGTTTCAATTTTTTCATCCGCTGAGATTATTTAGTATTTTCAGTGGTAAAATTTAAGTCTAGATGCATAGATACGTCCTTAAATTGTTAATCTAAACCCTGGCATGGCTTGTTTCATCTGTTTGTGCAAAGTTAAAACATGCATTCTCTTTTAAAATTAGTTGATTTTCTGTGTCACATTCCTTTTGGCTATGTTACCTGAATGCAAGTTTCTTTCTGCTAGGTTACGAGCTTTGTGTGGTTCTTTCATTCAAATGGAATCAATAGAAGTTCAATTTCTTTATCCTTTTCACGGGATAAAATTCTCTCAGTTACGGGCTAGCTTACTTGATGATGATTTTAAAGAAGTTCCTAGGATTAGACATCCTTGGATGTGTTTGGTATCTGAATTCTTTCTCAGGATATTTGTACTTCCTTTTGAAAGAAGATAATAGACATTGTAAAGAACTTCCCAGGAGGAACCCATAGTCGACCACCTGTGTCTTAATGAAATAGACAAATTCATAGAAAGTGGGATGAAACTGTATCGGGTGTCGGAGATATTAATGGGGATTTTAAGCACTTGCAAATGTCACTGATTCTTCAGTTTATTGTTCTGGTCTGAAATCTATTTCTGATTTGATTACCCTATTCACGGTTGAGTTCATGCATTCTAAATTTATAAATTGCCTGTTACATGATCTCTGTCTCTTGTTGGTTGGTAAAGCCATATCTACATGAGTCTCGACACCAACATGCTTTGAGAAGGGCAAGAGGTTGTGGTGGCCGTTTTCTCAATACAAAGAAGCTTGATAATAACGCTACCAATCCCACATCAGAAAAGGGTATTAATTCTGTTGCTAATATCTCAAAACAATCTTATAGCTTTTCAGTTTCTGAATGTTTTCCCACTGAAGGTAGTGGAGATTTGAATTCCTCTGGCGATCTGGAAGAAGGAAAAGGGTCACAGGCTTCCTCCAATGGTCATGGTAATGGCCATGCACTCTCATCAAGATATCATTCATCATCACATGATGGCAGCTTCTTGGGTCAGCAAAAGGAAACCACACACGGGAATAGGGTGTCTAATGGAGCTGTCTCCATTCATTAAACTTCCACCTCGAGTTGTACGGGGCCTTCAGCATTGCTACATTGGTTTGATTATTAACTCCAATAGAGACATCGTTTAATTTCCTTTTTCTCCTGGCTAGTCTTTGTATCTTATGGAAGGTTTGCCTTCTGCAGGAAAAGCTGGAGGCATTAGCCATGTTCAACTTGGGAGGAAACCTTTCCTGTGCTGTGTTTCTCAGGCAATTCATTCTTGGCTTTAGGTCTTTGGTTACTTGGTGCATTCATGGTGGTGAGAGTGTAGCATATGTGATGGACTTCATGCTGTCTTCAGACTTGAACTGATTTCATCTCTCTTCTTTTAGTCGCTTCTGTAAAAATGGCAAAAACTTGTGTATGTACCTAGTAGAAATTACTCTCGAACGTAGTAATTCCAAATGGTCTGCATTTGAACTTTCATGTGACCTCCACTTTATGTGTGAGCAAAGGGTTTACCTCTTCTACCCTAACATCTCAATGACGCTAAGAGTTGGCTGTTGTTCTTTCCGTCAGTCTTTTCCCTTCTGAATTCTGATTGTTCTTAGGATTCACCTCATCTTCATCCTAATGATTGTTTGGAAACTGTTTCGCTTATTCATCTTTGGGTCAAATTCATCTCCATCCTGCCAACTGTTCGTGTGTAGGACGCGCGCGCTTCATTGTTGTACAAGAACAAAGGCCAGAGCATTATCTGCATGTGTTGCCAGGATGTACCACGTTAAAGTGGCATGCTCGATTGTTATCCAATCACAGTCCCTCTGGAGAAATTTGGAGACAGTTCTGTTTTCCAACATTTTCTATTTTGCAGGAAGTGGTGTTTGGATTATTGTCGTGCTATAAAAGAGACCACCGGGACGGAATCCTGGGGGTATTGAATAGCATTTTCTGTGCGTCAGTGTTTGCTTATAACACGTGCCTTCGAAATTGGGAGACAAGTCATCCCATAAATTTTAATTCTACAGAAGCTAAAATAAAATTTTGTTTAGGGACATGTTATTTATTTATTTATATATGAAAATTTATATCACAATAATTTTAAATAATTATATATTTTTAAAATCACCATTAATTTTTTTTAAATCTATTTTTTTAAACCATAACTATAAAAAATTAAATTATTAAAATATTATATCTTTGGTATGGTTTTAGTGGTTATTTTTTAAAGTGTTTTTTTAAATATATATTTTTTTATTTTTTAAAATTTATTTTTAATATCAACTCATCAAAACAATTTAAAATAAAAATAAAAATAAATTTATTTCAAAAAAAAAACTTTTAAAACACAAAAAAAATCATTGGACGGGTTTTAAAAGAAAAGGTTTCTGTACACGTGGCTAACCATGATTGGTTATATGATACAAGCGGTGTTGCCTTGGGAAAAAGAACTGTTTTGGATGTAAAACACCGTCGTTCTGGGCGATACTTTTAAAAACAACAATCCCCATCCCTACCCGACGCTGCGGCGCTCTCATCTCTCTCTTCTTGTCTCGCCGTATCAAGTCGACTCTATCTCTTTTTCTTGATTATTATGCTGTGTGTAAGCATTTATTTATGAAAATATAGATATAAATATCCCAATGAAGAAACATTTAGTAATCTGAAGTGTGCTTGAAACAATTTATGAGGGAAAGATGGATGGATGGATGGGTGCTCCTTTATTCTTCTTTTTTAGCAGAAGAAAAGGTTTGAGGAACCAACCAACCATCCCTTTCATAGGTTTCATGCACCTGCAGGTGGATGCTTGGCTTTTTGCTGAGGGATGGAATTTTTTTTTCTTTTTTTCATTTTTGTGATGGAACAAGATTTTACTGTTCTCATTTTTTAGTTTTACTTGCAAATAAATCCGAATACCTTCTTCCCTTTTTTGAAATTTAGATTTCAAAATCGGTTTGGGAACTACTCTAATGTATGGGATCTACTATAAATCTGTAGAAGCTTATCTGATAAAGCTTTAGTATGAAGATTTAAAGATTTAATGGCATCATTTTTTATTTTATTTTATTTAAAAAAAAACAAAGAAAGAAATCGCTGCCAGGCCAGTGAATCTCAAAATCAACTGTAAGAAAATGTCAATTTTTATGGTGCCACTGCCATGCTGATTGATCACAGCTCATTGGCCTGCCTGTTGAATCGAGATGTGAATCAAGAGTCATTCTGCTGGTTCTGTGCTAGCCTGCTAGGTTCTAAACGAAGAGAAAGAAACCTTAGTTTTTCTTTTTTGTTTTAGCGGATGTTTGCAAGGAATTTTATTCCAAGTGTTGTGTTTGTGATAGGCTTTGCAGCTGCTCCCTCTATGTGGAGAATCAGGACTCCAATTTTAATCAATTTCCAGGTTGTTCGGAAGTTCAATTTGAATCAAATTAATAGATAAATTGAATTTATATATTTTAAAAAAATAAAATTTAAATCATTTTATATAGAGAATATAATCACCTTTATCTTATCCTCTCATTATCTCCATTTTATTTAGAATTTAATTTTTAATATTTAAAATAATTTCAAACCTAGTCAGTATTCAAATGTTTATACTTTATACATTGTTAGAATGATTTTTTTAAAATATTTTTATTTTTTTAAAATTTATTTTTAACATAGCAAATTAAAATAATTTAAAATCATTAAAATAGAATCTGAAAAAAATAAAAATTTTGAAAAATAATTTTAAAATACAAAAATAAACACTAGCATTCATCGAAACCAAGTGACAGTGCTGCTTTCTATTGGCAAATATGTTCGGTTTTGAACGGACCTCTTTCTTGTACGCTACATAGGGATTTTTGTAAGCCAGTGGGCAAATCCAGAAAATGTCTTTCAAGCTTCTTGGTTATTGCCAATTTGCCTTAAAGATTTTCTTCGTTCTCAACCGTTGGGCTGTCCTTTTGGGAACTATTGCTGTGCAACAATTGCTTGCTTAAATTGAAAGGGGTATGCAACGAAATCGTTGTTGCCTAATTAATGAATAAATCGAGATCTTTCTCTAATCACGTGATTATAAACCATTGGAATGCTCGAGAAAAAGCTTGTTTTCTCGAGTTCTCTCCACTCGCCGATGACCATGGGACCTGCGAAACTGTAATGGATGACAATTAACATTGACAGAGAACATTATCTGTGAATGAGCTTGGACATGTAGAGACAAACCATCACATTATTCAAGGGCGAAATTTCGATATATATAGCTACTAGCACTGCTGCTGAGGTTTTACAGTTTACAGGTTCTCTGTTAATACAGAATTAATGGCAGCATAACAGGCAACAACTACACGGTAGTGGAAATTACTCTGCTTCCCGTTCTCCGTGTGTTCTATTACCATATCTCAAGCCCAAATGATTTGCCTATTCTTTCTGTGGAGCAATTACAGTTTTGCCTGTTCTTGAAGTTGTTCCTGTTCAGCATTTGATGGAGTTTGGTTAGAAGCACAGCTCGGAAAATAGAAGTAGCCGTAGCCGCACACAATAAACTTAATAATTTGCATCTGTACAGATATGAATTATCATGCAATGGTTGTATGGTATAATGGATGAACCCAGAGAAGTTGCTGGAAATAATCAATCGGGTAATCTCCGAAGAAAAACATCGGAGATTAAAAGATAAAAAGGCTAAGCGATATTCACAATGGAAATAAAATACATTCCTTCTGGCTGGACGACTGTAGAATTTCACACTGAAATTTTGTTAGCAGAGAATAGCTGGATAATCATCATGCTACTGTTACTCATCAGCTAGAATTCAGGGAGGTACAAGGTGTTATTCCAAGTAACAGGTGACTACAACTCTAACCCTTGATGCACAACTCCAAGTAGGGGTAAGGGCTGCATTCTCTAGGAACACAATAACGCAGCCAGTCTTTGCGGCATAAGCAACAAACTTGTTACTCAATGGTATTCTTGCATAAGCAAGAGAGGTTAGGTCTCAAGTTTGAGTTTTGACAATTCAACCCTAATAAATTGGATCACATTCATAAAAAAATAAAGAAGCCAGTCTTCATTGCAGATGTCACATCAGCTGAGATAGCTTTCTTGTATCTTGTCATCATCAAATGGCACTGCCTTGAACTTCTTGCTAGTATTTGATCCATTTATGTACAATTATTCATTTCAAAGAATACCCAAATACTTAATCCGTTTCCAATATGTTCAACTCCATCTCCTCATCTTAAGAATCAGATCAATACCCGTTATTGTTAGCTAATATTTGGTCCTCAATTTTTTGGTGTTCTGAACTTCACTTGATTGATTCTCAATGGCATTTATTGTGAGAAAAAAAAAAAAAACCTTAAATGGCATCGCCATACAACTCTCTGAAAACCCTCCTAACTCTCATAAAAATTAACTTCTAGTATAAGTCAGTCCAAAAATGAATTGAGCATGAAAGATCAAAATCGAACTAAATCCAGAAGCAACTAATATTACACTCACCTCTGACACAAAGAAGGCATGGAACCCATATGGAACTCTGTGGGGTAACTCAACAACTGCAACAGGATCAGCTGACATGGTTTTTGCATCAATCACATTCACTGATGATTTTCTGCATGTTAAAGATAAGAAGTTAGTTTTTTAAAAAATACCATGAGCCTGTAAACCACCTCATCCTCAATGCCCCTCAGAAAGAATAAGAGAAACAGAAAATTGAAAGAGAAAGCCTGGTGTTCCTTGACGGGGCATATAGCCAAATTTTTGGAATATTAGAGCAGTCAAAGTTCACTTGTTAAATTGGATGCTTGGATGGAAATTAAAAAAACGAAAAAAAAGATGGGCCAAAATTGTTGACAGGTTTACAAATTGAGGTAAAGGAAGTTTTAATTAAAAAGGGAAGCGATTACCCGGTACTTTCATCATGTGCGAAGAATATCAGGTAGCCATCATCTTCCTCGGAAGTGGTGCCTGGCTTACCAGGGACAAATACAGCCTCTGAACCAAATCTACCAGGACCAAGGTCAAAGATGCCTTTGACATTTCCTCCAACCTCAATCTTTCCTTTTCCAGGTTCAGGCTCTGCATGTAGATCAAATTTAACAACCCCTGTAACCTTTGCAATGCTGTCCAGAATTGTCCCATACACATATCTTTGTTTCCTGAATTCACACAAGATAATCATCAGGCAAAAATAATCAGCAGAAGACATAAGTCAATCAACAGCACAAGTACAATATGAAACAGAAAAATGAACTCAAGCCAAAGAACAACATTAGTGACACAACTGCAGCTCAGGGTAGATGTACACCTCCCAGTGTAACTCTCATTCACCCTGGGAAAATCAACTGCAGATTCTGATAGTTTCTTTTGTGAAGCTACACCACTTTTCATATTGAATCTCATCTCATACCTGCTCAAAAAGAAAAAAAAGGCCATCAGAAAGACATAAAGATAAACTACTATAAAATTCACAGGAATGTGTCATATTTCTCCTACAGCTCATTTGAAAAATTCTCAAGCTTTTCTTTGACATCCCCACTGACCATGTCCAAATCTGGATTTTGAACGCGGCAAGTGATTAAAACAATTTCATCCTCCTCCTCCCAGGCATTGGCTAGTAAAAGCAAGGAAATAAAGTTAGAATGGACTCATGAAGACAGGACAAAATCTAGTATCTTATTCATAAGCCAATAGAAGCCTTCGTATATTTGAAGTTCCACTAAAATAAATCTGTGAAATATGACAAACAGATTATTTCATCCAAAAACAATGTCAACTTTGTTCACCGTACACATCTCTGAAGAGAAGCCAGACTATCAGTTTTAAGAACAGGAATCTGCCATGACAAGGACTTTTCAAGGCTAAAGAGGAGCCTGAAAGACAGTCTACTGCAGTTTTTATATACTTGTTCACGTCACTTTGACTTATTGATTTATGTCTTCTAGATTTACGCATGTTAAGCCGAAAGATAACAATTTTCGAAAACCATGCATCGAAAAACTGACCACAGATTTTGTACAAGGGTGCCTCTATGTTGATTAAAATTACTAGGCATGCAGATTTGGCTAGGCAGTCCCAGCAAATTGGAATATGAAGCTTGATGTAAGCTATGACACAAAAGATCAACTTCTTATCCAATACCAGAAACTAGGATAAAGCATAATAACCTAAAGATATGCTGGGCAAGTGTGTTCATATTACAGATTTATCAACTCAGAGAATAATGTTTTTGGCATTTAAATAGACATGGGAAAGGTTACAATACTATTAACTCAGAGAATGACGTTTTTGGAATTTAAATATACATGGGAAAGAAAGTAGCGCACCATTGTGGAATATGAAGCAATTTGGTAGCTCAAACCATTTGATTAGGAGGTCATCCTTTGCATATCGTGGAAGGACACCAAAACGAGCTTTTTTTGTTGCATCAAATGTGAATATGAGCTTCTTTTCTTTCACCATTTCCTGAAGAGTTGTCTCAAGGAAAATATTTAAGGTTGACTGTTTCCATCACATTCCATACCATGAATGAAATCTAGTGCATGCATTCAAGTACTACTGTGAATTTTCATGCAAGTTACATGAGGCTGCTTTTGGCTGTCAAGAAAGTTTTGTTAGAATCAATCTGGAAGTGAAGAAAGCAAAGCAAAGCAAAAGTAAGGGAAACTGATCTTAAGGAATATTTTGCCTAGAATTTGGAAGAAAGGTTTGCAGGAAAACAACCATAACTTTCTTATACTGCTTTTCCGCAAGCAAAGGTTGGACAAGATCCGCGAGGCATTTTCTAGCTAGAATTAGCTAGTTGTTGGTTGCTCTTATTTTTGTTACAAACAGATCAACAGAAATGAGGGACCAGCTTACATACCTTCTCCTTAAAATAAAAATGCTGGAGATTAAAATCAAAATAGTATAATTAACCCATGGATAGCATTGAACTTCACTGTTGCTTAGATTAGGTTACAATTAACAGAAACTCTACTTGTTAAGTATTTGTTGAAATTACTGGTCCGATATGCTCTCTATTTAGAGTCATTTATTTTTAATAGAAGATTATTAATGATGATCCGACAGTTTACTGGTTTAATCACATAAACTTGTGAAATCTTTTACACCTAAAAAATCTCAACCACAAAAAGGACAGCAAAAGGAACAGCTACTCTAAAACATGCAATATTAGTAAGACCTGTACATATATCCAGTGCAAATTATTCACCCTCGAAATCAATGATTCGTGTTTTCCAGAGTCTGACCAAGAATCTAATTATATTTTATGAGTTGGCATCCCTCCTCCCCTCTCTCACAATACTCTCTCTATGCAAAATACTCTCTCTAGTTATATTTCTATGCACTTTTAAATCTCAAGTTTATAATTGCCTTTCACTTACAAAGATATTCATGAAAGACACTCATATGCATGCATGTATCATGCTGAACCTTGTGAACAGTTCATTCATTTGTTTTATAAGCACTGTGAATTGTGTCCATAAACTGCAATAACTGAGAAATTATTGTACCTTTGGTCGGAAGTACAAAGGAAGATCCATAAAAATTGCATAGTTCTCTGTAATTGCAAAGTCATGCATCAGTATGGGTTCTGATATAGTTATTGGTACAGGGTCATGCATGACACCATCCTTTGAAATGACTCTGTATGTCACATATGGTGGTTCATGTGAATAGCCAAAGGTAAACATCTCTCCTGCATTAAGGGATTTTGAATGTCAAAAATGTTTCACTTCAGTAAAACTTGTTGCCGAGGTACCTTTTCATGCAGGACATTACCAGTGAATGGATCCACCTTTGGATGAGCAGTGAAAGAATGTTTTAGTCTTTTTTCATAATCCAACAGGCCAATAGTTTGCAGATCTCCATCTTCCATAACTTTAACCACATCTGCAAGATTCAAAGGACATCTCTCCAGTTCTACACAAAAGGACCGCAAAAGAGCAACAAACAACTCACCCACACAAAAAATTCTTTGATCTTCTGAAAAGTATGATAAAGAGAAAAGATGTGCTTACAGGGTTTATCAGCCTCTTGAAGTGCCAAAAGTTTTCCATGGTGATAAATGAGATTTGTATTACCTGGAAGAGGGTTGCAGACAATTATTTTCTTTTAACACTCTATTTTATGAGGATGATTAATAATGTGAGCGGCAACTAATAAACATAGATGTGGATGTCATCTCCAGATCAAACTTTAAAGCCAACCAAAAGAAACCCAACTTACCAGTCCCATTTCCATATGACATGTCCAATACTTTTGTTTTTGCTCGAAGCATTTGCATGTTAACCATAAGTAATCCGAAAAGCCCTTTGAGGTCTCCAATCTGCAAATGACAGGTCAAAGAACAAACGATAATTATTCAAGAGAAAACATGTACAACAAGGTTCAAAAACTCTTGATTGGCAAGCAAAACTACAAGAGGTGTGACAGTACCGAGACCTGAGAGCATCAAGAAATCTTAGATTCAAAATTCACCCAAGGCTCCTAACTTTGGAGTGAGATATATACCATATAAAATTCTAATCTTCACTTTCTCAGGAAGGTTTCATAAATGATTATTGTCATATTACTATATGTAGTATAAAGACAGAACAAAGGAAAATATCTATATAATAAAATGTACAGGTCGCATTCCATGGTGAGTGTTCCAACCAGCCATATAGCTTTCTTTTGAGTAAATGTATCAAATAAAGAATCAACCCCTTTAATTGAAAATTCTGCCAAGTAGAAGTTTTAACTGGCAGAATGAGACTGAAATTGTGATTGAAAGAAAACATGAGAGCATAATCATAATTAAAGATGAATTATTAAAGTCTCTTTCAGACTGGTCAAAGAAACATAATCTTGACTATTTCTTATACTTGACATGAATACTGTTAGGGACTCCAATTGCGGCAAATGGAGTCCCTAGCAGTAGCAATATTTATGTGAAGAATAACTTGTTATCTAACTCAGAAAAGAGGCAGGCATTGTATAATTTCCACATCCTAAGTGCTATACAGTTGGAATCATCATTCTCTTAACATCACAATAATTTGAATCTTTAGAGTTGGATAACAGAATTGTCATAGCTTTGTACATAAACTTAAAATGATCCCCATAAATGTCACAAAATAATTCCATTTTAAATGAAAAATATTCCTATTCAGTTGGTTCGGGACTGTACCTTCATAAATTTGGCACCTCCAAAAAACTCTTCTTGTTTAAGTCTTGATGTCCTCACAAAACGACGGACATATGCTGCTTTTCCATCTTTAATGCGCATACCATGAATCATTCTGCAAATACATTTGACAAAATATATTTAAAGTCATAATTGACTTGGTAAGTGAATAAATGTAATCCTGATGGATTGGAAGCCACATACAACCCTTGGAATCTAAACAATTATGAAGGAAGAAAAGGTGCTTAAAAGAAAATGGAAATAACCACCTATGTATAATGCAAATGAAAACAGATTATCATGAATGGTTATGTCTACAAATAGGCATTCCAATAGTCTGATCACAAATTCACACACAACAGATCTACCACAACCATCTTCAAATAATTCTTATTGTATAAGTTGATGTCCGTGACAGGAACAACAATCAGGCTCTGTGAAGAGTTCTTGATTAAAAAAAAACCTTTCTTCTCTTTCTTGTAAATGCATTGGAAGAACAAAAATGTATTTGCGAACCATTATGGATGAAACAAACTCTCTACTTTGTTCTCAATTGCAAAGTATTGCCAATGTGTCTTGCCTATGGAAACTCGAGTAATTATCTCTAAGGTTGTGCAGAATTTTAATTCAACACCATCATGATGCTTACGTTTGAATACACTCAATATCCATTTTAGGTATTCTTACCACCAGATCGAGTTTGCATAACTCATGTATCTGTTAAACAAACATCAAGGAAGGAATGATGAAGACAAAAGCATTAAATGCTCACTTTCGGTGGGTGACTTCATTAAAACTTGACATTCTATAAACATCGACTCTGACAAACTCAGTGTAGAATGTCAAGGCACACATAAAATCCACATATCTATTAGTGCTCCAATTGAAACCATTTGAAGTAAAACTAGGTGAACAGCATTGACAAGCCTAGGCAGAGAAGAAAAGGTAAAGAGGAAAACACCAGGCACTAAATTACATTCCACTGCCACCATAAATTCAGTGTTCTAAAAAATAATATGGAATAGACATGCATTTGATTGATTGTGCTTGATAGTATAAAGAGAATTTGGCCGCAGAACATAAGATGTTAGGCCAACGAAAACCATCACATTGTAGAAATTGGGATATAAATTTGCAGAGACAACAAATGGAACAAACAAAATCTGCAATGTATTAGCGCAACATACCCATCTCCATCAAACCTGCGCAACCATCAAAAACAGAAATTAGCACGAACATTCAACTGACCAATCACTCTATTTTCATTTCCAATGACAAAGAAACATTTTCAAGATGTTGACACAAATAAAGAGAGCATACCAATGGTATCCAGCCACTGGTACAAGCTTCGGGTTAGGACCCACCCTCACAAATTCCCCATTCAGGCAATCCTAAAATTAAAAATAAAAACAAGCATCTTAGCTTAATATAAACATCACATGCAACACAGATTGCCTAAGAAAATTAATATACATAATTAAACTATACAGATATGGTCTATTTTTCTGCAATTGATTTAGAGTTAACTGATATATAAAAAAACAAATTAATACTATTAAAAATTCTGTTAAACTAGACATTTTCATGAGTGAGAGGAGGCGCGTGGCCTAGTCCACAGGAAAAATCGTGGTCCAAGTTTTTAGACCTTAAAAACTCAGTAGTCATTTTTACATCCAATTAATGTTGTACAGTACCTGTTCTGCTTTGACTACTCATCGCAATCTAGTTTTCTATTATAGTTTATAAGTCAACAACTCCCAGAGGACTCAATACTTAATTAAAGAGAAAAAATTCTCACAATTTCAAAATTCAAACACACGACAGCACATAATCAATCATTTATAAACAAATCCAAACTTTACATGAGACAAATCGTTGACGAGGGAATATTATCAATAGAAATCATTCTATCGTTACTCTTAGAAAATTAATTAATTTTATCAAATAAATAAAGCAGTACTTACAGGTAGGTAGCCTTTAACGGGAAGGTCTTTAACAGGAGGAGTTTCATCAGGAACCGGAGCGAAGTTGCCGGAGAGGTAATGGTGAGATTGAGAGGTATCATACATTAATTTAACAATCAGCTTTTCCAAGTAGTCAATAAGTTTTGAAGTAAGTCCTTTGTGTGGCTTTGGATTCACTTCCACTACCGTGCTTCCTGCTCCGACGCCGATCTCTTGCTTTTTCTCAACTTGTGATTTCTCCGCCATTTTGCTTTCTCTAAATTGTGAGCACTGAATTGTGATAAAATTGGATAGGAAGGAGATGGCTTGACTGGTTAAGACATCACATTGCAGATATTTTTTGGTGTCGAGTGTGGACTTGTATTTTTCCGATAATGGGCGATGGTGCTACTGGCCACGTATTTATATATTAGATATTAACTATTACAAAAAAAAAAGTGTGTATATAAAATTAACTATATAATTTAGTGTTAATTTAAACCAAAAAATATGTCTCTTGTTCCTTATTTCTTAATTGCTAAAAAATATAGGAATAAAATAAATTTTTCAAACAAATCTCAAATCCATTACTTATTTTATTTGATTTCTTCACTTTAGTTCTTTTCTAAAATTACTTTACTTATCTCTCAATTCAACTCTCACTCATAAAATTAACTATATAATTTATTTTAGTTTCTTTTTTTTTAGCTATTAAATATTTGTCCTTTTAATTTTAGAAAATAACATTTTTGTGCCAAATTTTGTTTTTCTTATTTCTCGACCCCTTTTGGGTGAGAGAAAAAAGAAGCCTTGCCGAGTTCCGATAAAAAAAAATTATTACTAGCGAAGATTCCGGCCACCAAAATAATTTATTTTTATGTCAAATAATTTTATATGACAAGGAAAATTTGGATTAGTTTTCTTTTACCTTAAAAGCGTCTGAAAAATCAGATCTAAGCCTGGAAAAACATTTGGTTATGGGGGTTAAGGCATTTTTCGTGTTTTTTATATTATGAATTGGTTTAACAAGATTTCAAAAGCATTTTCTA
>Ga0325405_1002035_pt1 | contig 20834 bp, 8 predicted proteins | sample PopdelMetagenome_21_FD_205663 | JGI IMG/M metagenome (GOLD analysis project Ga0325405, IMG submission 205663) | Populus deltoides microbial communities from Bellville, Georgia, United States - Xylem-Control-R2 | ecosystem: Host-associated > Plants > Phyllosphere > Stem > Wood/Secondary xylem...
ATAATACGAGGACAGTTTAGAACAGAAGAAGAGAAATAACGTAGCTAAATTCTAAACAAGCTAAACGTTCGAGGATAAAATTATAAGAGAAAAAAATAGGTTAGGCATGCTCCTCGGCCTGCACACCCGGCCTGTTAAAAAAGAGGTTTATTCGGCGTGCTAGGTCTCTTTTGTTTATTTGACTTGCATTGAAAGGTGACGATTAAAAAAAAAAAAACTTTAATGTCAGAAAAAAATGGTAAAAGAAAACTCGAGTCAATTCGGGTTAGTTTGTCAAATCTGTAACTTTAAACATTAGACCTTAATAATCTCATAGAAAGGAATCTAAAAAAATTAATGAAGTTCAATCCCCAAACAACACAATGATGGATGATAAAACAGGGAAAAACATAATTTAAAAAAATACCTGAAAAAAACTAGAGTCAACCTAGACTAATCTTTAAAACATGTTACTCTGTCCATGAGATCAAATTTATCCCATAGAAGACAACACATGAAAACAATCATGAAACAAAATCCCCTAATATAAAAAATAATAAAAGCAAAACAAAACAAGAAAGTCAAAATAATGATGATCAAATTTGATATAAAAAATAATTTTTTTAGAGATGAAACTGAATAAAAATGTAATATAGTAAAATAAGGAAAAACAAAACAAATAGAAATTAAAAGAATAAGGATCAAAATTGAAATAAAAATTAAATAAAGTAAAATATTGAGGGATGAAATTGAAAAGAAAGATAAATAAAAACAAAACAAAAAAATAGCAATTAAAAAATAAAGACTAGATTAGAAAGAAGAGTAAACTCAAAGGATATAATTAAAGTTTGGCAAAAAGAAAAGAGGGATGGAGAAGAAGGAGAATAAAAAAGTCACTTGGAGACCAACCGCAACTCTGACAACAACACGAGTTGAACCACCATGAAGAGGACAACTAAATCTTTCAAACGGCAATGTGAGAGGTGGGGAAACAACACCGCATGGCATGTCATGCGTCGATCAAAGGATTAGTGACTTTCACAAAGATCAATTTAAAACGTGGAAAACACTATTATACCTTCAAGCAAAGTTTGCAAATTTAAGGATTGAATGACAAAATTATAATGTACTGTAGCAATCCATAATGATGTATCTTGTGCTATAATAAAACCACCATGCCTTTTAGGTTTTTGTTAATTCTAAGATGTGGTATAGTTCTAAACTAATAAATTTACTCACACTTTGCTACGGATCATATTAAAATTATGTTTTAATAAAAAAAATATGCAAATACTCTCACCATAATTTTTAGATTGAAAATTTTTTATTATAAATATAAAATTTGACATGTATATTTAATTAAATAAATTGAGAATTATGAATACAAATAAATGTTACAAAAAATATTAACACAAATTACAGACTAAATCGAGAAAAGATAAATGTAAATCAAGATATCTGATTTCATGTCTCATAGAGTTATTCAATTTTTTATTTAATTATATGTCAATAATGTTTTACAAGAAAATTAATAATTTAAATTTTATCAAAACAAAATAATTTGCTTGTATAATCCTTCTTTTTTCTTATTAAGCTATTTTTCTCGACCAAAAAATGTTATCTTACTGAGCAACATACTTTATTTAATAAAAATCAAAGGTGATTATAAAAAATATAAAATGATCTCTAAATAATCCAAAAAATGATTAAAAAACAACTCTTTAATTAAAACCTCTTTATTCTATCAATGCAATTCTTTTTTTTTTTTGGTAATTTGTTAGTCTAGATGTTTATTTTTTAAAGGAAAGAAATATAATAATTATATAAAACATATTAATAAAAAAACAATGGTTTCATTATTATATCATGTAAATATGACAAACAATATAAGAATAATACAATATAACTTTTTGGAGTTTGTTTTATGCAAACATACAATAATAAACTACATGTTTATGTCTAGGTGGCCAAACACACCTAACCCATTTAAAAGAACATTATGTCTATATGCCCGACCCTTTTCTTTTCCTTTTCTTTTGCAAAAAAAGATGATGACATGTTATTTATTTTTTTGTAAAAAAAAAAAAAGCAAACAACGTTTGTTTGCCTACCTAGTTTCTAACCCCTGGTGTGGTGATTGAAAAATCGGACTATAGTTTTTTGGATAAAAAAATTTATTTTTTAAACTATTATCAACTAATAATACCTAATAAGCATTATTATAATGTCAATAAAGCAATCTCTCAATTCAAATTGCTCTTAAATTGGCTTAAAAATACAAAATTAAACTAGAAAAAAATCATCTCCCAACCTCAATCTCCTCTCCTGTTTTTCAAACATAAAAACTAAAAAATAAATAAAATAAACTCACGAACCATAATGAAAAGTTCAAAAACTAAAGAGACTGAAATGGATACAAAAGTTAAATAGGTGGATCAAAACTCACATGGTTCATGAATTTGAGATTGACAATAATTTTTTACCATGTTTTATATCTTGGTCCTTGTTTTTTTTTTTAATTTTATCTCTCATTCACAATTTCAAATGATCACTCATAAAATTATTGCACAAAAGGATTCAATTAAAAAATTATATAACCATGAAAATGAAAAGAAAAAAAAAGTAGTTACCGTTCATATATATACACACATTAACCACCAACCCCATTTTTTAAATACATTTGTTAATAGCATGCTACTAGTTAATATATATATATATATATATATATATATATATATATATATATATATATATATATAAACAATAGGCTGTCAAAGATCTTTTGAGTATACATCTAATGATGTTCAAAGTCCATCATTTGATAGTTGAAGAAGTGATTGTGATGATAATCGTTGTAGTTGCTTGCGGATGCTTGTTGCCATAACTTCAAGCTATATGCTACCTCGATTTCTTGATTATCGAATGAGTTGATTATTGCCCTAATAATGTCATTCAATGAAAAAATAACTGCTGTAAGATATTTCAGTGAAATGAATGAATACGAGGAAGAAAAAGAAAAAGAAAAAGAAAAAACCCAATCAATCTTCATTGGGAAGATAATTCAAGCAATCTTCAAGATTTGATTGCGCAGTGGAAATGTCTGAAGCATTTGGAAACGTAGGAAAAGTCCAAGCATGAAAAGGGGCGTTTAGGTCCCACCATCAGATCTCTTTGGGACTCCCAAATCTCACTCTTGTCGCCTCTGCTGCTGGCAAATCACCGTTTTGAAATGAGGTGTCCTGTAATTTTTTTAAAAATATTTAAATTACCATTATTTAATGTTTTTTATTTGTTGATATATATATTATTTTAAAGTGACAAAACATTTTAAAAAATATTTTTTACATCATAATCTCAAACACAATCTAAATTTATTATTTTTTGCCACCATAATATCTTATTATATCACTTCTAAACATGACTCATTCACCCTTGTTTTTTTTTCTTTCTAATTACTTGACAAAATATTAATTATATTAAAATATTTGAATAATATTTTAATATTTTACCATTTATATTTATAAAATCAGTGTGAAGCATTTTATTTTGTAATCTGTAAACTTGTTTTTATTTTCCATAGCTTAATTTAAAAAAATTAAATAAGATATTATAGTAAAAATACTAAATTAAATACAAGATTTATCTCAAATAAATAGAACCCGATCTTTGATTTCTTTGTCTTTTCTTTTTTTTTTTATTTTGTTTTTTTTTTTCCATAATTTTTCTTTCAACAAAAAATTAGTATGCCACCTCATTCATTATGCTATTCATATAAATAGTGATGCAAATACCTTTTTTACCCTCTATTTTTCCTTTCATTACCTTTCCCTTCCATTTCCCTCTTTTTCTTCTTCCATTTTCTTTTTTTTTCTTAATTTTATTTGTTAATATTTTCTTGATTTTAAATTTATTTTCATAATTTATTTTAGTTTGCCACATAATTTGGGTTGATCAAATATGCTGGTGTCCTAGTATTAAAAGAAATTATCATCTTGAATATTTTTTAAATCCAAACCATGTTTTTTACCGGTTATTCGGGTTAGCTTTGGATCTACTAAGTCAATTGATACACATCAAAACAACTCCCACATGATTTAATTTTAAACCTGCGCAAGACAAGGAATCGGGTTGGTATGTTTTAAAGTTGAGTAAAACTCCGATCAACATCATATATATATATATATATATATATATATATATATATCCCTGGATAAGAATCTATAAAACTAATAATGAAAAGTTAAATGGGTAAATCCAATTTTGGAATAAAAAAGGTGACTTTGAATTTTATGAATTTAAAATAAATTATACATGTGTTAACTTAAAATTTAAAGTTAGAAAATGGTGAGAAAATAAAATACAAAGAAATGCATATAAAAACCAAATGGATGAGATAAAAAGGAAAGCGATGTTTTGAAATATAATTTAATAAAATTTGATGTAGTTTATTTAAACTCGATATTAAAAATACATCTGAATCTGAGAAATATGACCTAAAATTCATAAAGGGTACAATGTAAACCCATAGCCTAAAAATTGATAAATTAGTGATAAGTATGGTAATCTCATAGCCTAAAAAATAATAAATTAGTGATAAGTATGGAGAATTTTTATAAATTCAGGGTGAAAATATTTAGAAAATTATTTTAGGATTTTCAAATGAATTAATACTATTTTTTTCTCAAATTTTGTTTCCTTTCGGGTTAAAAACTGTGTGATTGCACGCGAATAATTTTGATTGTCGGTGTAAGCCTGCGTGCAATCGCACAGTTTTTAACCTATAAGGGAACAAAATTTGAGAAAATTTTATATCATAAATAGGAATGGAAGTTCCTAATGAACTAGATAAAAATCTGGACAATTAAAGTAGATAAAGCAATATAAAAAATTCAGATTTTTGGTGTAAAATTACTTGTTGGCCAGCCTTACATTATCAGACATAACTCTCAATCTGATTGTTGGATCAGCTAATATTTTACAAGAAATCTCCTAATATTTTGTTCTATATTGGGTCATGATTTCATGAAAATTGGAATTTTAAAAGGCCTTGCAAGAGTGTCGGTGGTCGAAAAATACAAAAAATAACACATGTATTAAGTAATGGTATTTTTATAAATAAAAAAACCAAAAATCTCTCCTCTTTTTTCAGATGAAGCCAACAGCTTTTAAGAGAGAGGGGAAACCTTCTTCTCATTCTTTTCTTCAAAGTTAGAGATTTCTTCTTAAATTTATGGGTTGGAGAGTGTAGAAAGATGGGTTTCATTAGGGGAACACACTTATTATCTTTCTTTTAGAGAATTGGTTGATGGTTCTCGGAAAAACAAGAAAGAGAGTCCATTGTTAAAGACAAATAAAGAACGATTGTAAAGAAGGAAGATGGATTGGAAGAAAAGCTTGCAAGGAATCAAGAAATTGGATAAAAATTTGAATGGTAAAGTGTTCTTCATTGCTTATTTCATTGTTGAATTGAATCTAAGCAATTCAAAATCAAATCCCTAAGTTTTTCAAATTAAGGTTCTTGAAAACAATTGGGGGAAAAGTGTGTTTATTGTAAAATTATTAACTTGACATGAATTAAGTACTAAGTATAGTAAAAATTATGAAAGTTATTGAAAGAAAAATATTTGGTAAAACCTACACTTAGGGTAGGCTATGGGAGGTATTGGGTAAAGATGAAAATTTTGTTTGAATTTCTTACGAATTTGTGTTAGTTTGATGAGTAAGTTTAAGTAATTAATGTGAAATGAAGGTTTAAGTAAACTGGGTGAATTTTCTTATTCTTTATGTGTTATCTAAATGTAAGGATTTTAGGAAAGGTATGGATTTAAAGCATGTGTATCTTAAGATGATAAATGGTAGGATAATATGAAGGTTTTAGTAGTGGTATTTAAAGAAAAAATTATATATGTAAAATGCATGTTGGTAATTTTTTTGTGGTGTAAAGAAAAGTGTATGTGTGAGATTTAGAAACTTGAATTTGTAGAGGAGAAATGGAACTCTGACATCCATAAATTTTAGTGTGTAGGGATGTTTTGATGGCCCAAAAATATGCGATCAAAGGTTGTTGTGACAGCCACAAATTTACATGTGTGGAGGAGGGTTGTTATGATAGCCCAAAAATATATGAACAAAGGTTGTGACAACCACAAAAAATTGAGTGTGTAGGGTTGTTTTGATGGCTCGTAATTACTCAAACATAGGTTGTTGTGATATCCATTAACCTGCATGTGTAGCGGCTATTATAATGACCCAAAAAATATGAACATGGGCTATTGTGACAACCATAAATGTGTGATATTAGGAGCTACATTGATATCATAAAGAGTATTTATAATATGGGCTACTATAGCAGCCATAAATGTATGAAATGCCAATCATAAAAGTCATGAGTAGGTATATGTAAAGATAGTTATAGCCAAAAGAATACATGTATATGTTAAAGTTATTGCGCTAAAAACATGAACGTGTATAAATGATGATATTGAGACCTAATATATTCGAATAATGATTTGAAAAAAAAATATGGTAAGATCGTAAGTCTTGTTAAAATTAATGAAATTTCTTGTTTAAAGAATTTAGAAGGACTTAAAAAATCAACTATAATTGATTGAACTGTTTTGGTATTTTTAAAAAAATGTTAAGGTGTGAGGAAAATTATAAATAGGATTGAGTTAAATTAAACGGATAAGTTTGAGCAATTACACGTTAAGTTAATGACTTTGTGAGAATTTAAGTAAACCCCTAGTTTTAAATAAAAATGAAATAAAATAAAATAATTCTTAGTACAATTAATTCTAAAGGTTAACAAAAACAGGATACCCGTTTAAATAAAAAACACTCAAATTAAATAAATAAAAAGGCATTGTGGTAATTTGGGGGGATAATGAGGTGGTATAAAAAGGTCATTGGCTTCTTTGGAAAGCCAAGGTGGTCGGCCAAAGAAAAGAAAAGGAGAGAGGGATTTTTTTCATCTTTACTTGCAGAAATAGAGCACAAATGGATTGTTTCACCAAAATGGTGACTATACAAGGGAATGGTGGTGAGAAATTAGTATTTAATGGAAAAAAAAAGGTGATACCCAGTTACATGATTCCAGTAATGACAGCTGAGAAGATGATAAAAAAAAATGGTTATCTATTTATTTAGCTCATAAGAAAGAAATGAAAGAGGGTAGAATAGAGTTGAGTAATATCCTTGTTGTAAGAGAATATCTGAATGTGTTCCCAGAGGAATTACCAGGATTGTTTCTAGTTTGAGAGATTGAAGTTTCGATTAAAAAACTACAAGGAACCACTCATATAGCACGTTCTCCCTATAGGATGGTGCCTACAGAGTTGGTCAAGTTGAAGGTTTAACTCCAAGAGTTGCTAGATAAAAGGTTTATTCGGCCTAGTAATTCACCGTAGAAAGCTCCAGTACTGTTTGTAAACAAGAAAGATTATTTATTTGATCCATTAAAAGGGACCAAGGTATTCTCAGAGATAGATTTGAGATCAGGATACCATCACTTGCGGATCAAGGAACAAGATGTACAAAACATCCTTTTGAACTCGTTATGGGCATTACGAGTTTTTGATAATGCCTTTTAGGCTAACTAATGCCCCAACAATATTTATGGATCTGATGAACCAAATGTTTCAGTCATTTTTAAACTAGTATATGATTGTATTTATTGGTGATATATTGGTATACTCAAGTTCCTATATGGAGCATAGACGCCATTTTAGGAATGTATTGCAGATTTAAAGGGAGAATCGATTGTATGCTAAATTGGATAAATACAAGTTTTAGTTAAAGGAATTAATCTTTTGGGGCATGTTATATCATTCGAAGGGATATTTATGGATCCAATGAAAGTGAAAGTTATATTGAGATGGGAAAGACCCGCTAATGTAACTAAGATTCGTAGCTTTTTACGTCTAGTAAGATATTATTGGAGATTTATAGAGGGCTTCTTTACAATAATGCCCTTTGACTTGTTTGACTCGTAAGGAAGTAAAATTTGAGTGGTCAAGAGAATGTGAGGAAAGCTTCTGGCAATTAAAGAAAAAGCTTACTTTTGCTCCAATATTAACCCTTCCCTTAGGGACTGAAGGGTTTATAATTTATAGTAATGCCTCCCAGAAGGGTTTGGGTGTGTGTTAATGTAGCATGGAAGAGTGATTGTTTATGCATCAAGGAAATTAAAGTCGCATGAAGTGAATTATCTGGAACACAATCTAGAACTTGTAGCAGTTGTATTTGCACTCCGGGTATGGAAACAATGTATGGATCTTGGATTTAGATTTTCACTGATCATAAAAGTTTGAAGTATTTGATGTTGAAAAAAGAATTGAATATGTCACAAATATGTTGGGTGGAACTAATAAAAGACTATGATTGTGTTATTAATTAGCACCTAGGGAAAACTAATGTAGTTACAGATGCTTTGAGTCAAAAAGAAAAAGCTATAGTTAGTAATATGGAGTGAAGAGAGCTAATTCAGATGAAATATATGAGTGTGTGATTGAGTTTAAGGTTTGAAGGGTCTTTGTTAACACAAATTAAAGTTTGTTTTATACTACAGGATAATGTATTGAAAGCTTAATTGTTAGATGAGAAAGTAAGGAAGGTTAGGGAAAAGGTAAATCAAGGGGCGAAACAACTTTTTAAATCTTAAATGACGGGTAGTAGACTTATATATTTGTCTGGTGATAAGAACCTTAAAGAAGAAGTACTAAGGGAGGCTTAGGAATCCCATTTTGTAGGGTATCCCAGGAGTATCAAGATGTATAAAGACTTGAAGAAATTCTATTAGTGGCCTAATATGAAAAGAGAAATAGCAGAGTTTGTGGCAAAATATGAAAGTTATCAGCAACTAAAAGTGGAAGACTAGAAACTTGCTACGAAGTTGTAGCCGTTATTTATTCCAGAATGGAAATAGGAAGATATCAACATGGACTTTGTGTCTGGATCACCAAAGGGAAGGAAGGGCAATTATGTTCTATATGTGGTTGTGGACCGTTTAAAAAATATACTTTGTTCCTACTGATAAATATGATGGATTTCATGGATAAACTAGCAAAATTATATGTAAACAAAGTGATAAGGTGGCATGGAGTGCCAATATCAATAGTGTTGGATTGAGATTCAAGGTTTATATCGAAGTTGTGGCCAAATATACAACGTGCTTTGGGAAACAAGTGGAACCTCAGCACTATTTTCCACCCTCAGACAAATCGTTAGTCTGAGAGGAACATCCAAAACTTGGAAAACCTCTGTAAAAAATGTGTGCAAGAGTTTGGGGGTAACTGGGAAGACCTTTTGCCCTTGGTAGAGTTTACTTATAATAACAATTATCAGACTACCATGGGAATGGCTTCTTATAAAGCTTTATATGGAAAAAATGTTAGACTCTGGTTTGATGGGATGAAGTTGGTGACATGAGCCTCATTGGGTCTGAATGGGTACAAGTCACCATGAAACGCGTGAAAAATAAAAAATAAAAAATGAAGGCACTCTAAAATAGACAAAAACGTTACGTTAATAATCAAAAGAGTTCTTTGAAGTTTCAAATGGGGAATAAAGTGCTTTTAAAGGTAGCACCTTTAAAGAATACTATTCAATTCAGAATAAAAAGGAAACTGGCACCAAGGTATATTGAGCCTTTCAAAAACACCAAAATAATAGGGTTTGTCACCTATAGATTGGCGTTACCGCCACATCTTTCCAAAATACATGATGTTTTTCATGTGTCTTTGCTCTTAAAACTAAGGTGGATCCTATTAGAGTGTTGCCACTGGTCCCAATAGAGGTCAGGGAAGACTTGACACTCAAGGTTAAACTAATGCAAATCCTTGACCATTGTGAGAAAGAATTGAGAAACAAAAAGGTACCCATAATAAAAGTGTTATGAAAAAGTCTCTAAATGCAAGAACAAATTTGGGCAAGGGAGTCAGGTATAAATTTAAATTTCAAGAATGAAATTTACTATTAAAAAGGGAGAATGTAAGCCCCTGGTTTTAAAATAAAATAAAATAAAATAAAATAAAATAATTCTTAGTATAATTAATTCTACTGGTTAACTAAAACGGGATACCCGATTGAATGAAAAACATCCAAATTAAATAAAAAGGGCATTAGAGTAATTTGGTAGGATAATAAGGTGGTATAAAAAGTCTATTGGCTTTCTTGTAAAGCTAAGGTGGCTTGCCAAATAAAAAGAGAAAGGAGAGGGATTTTTTCATCTTTACTTGAATAATTTCATCAAAAACACATGGAAATGGATAGATTAAAGTGTTAGGAGGAAGTTTTGAGTTATCAAACACCAAATTTAAATGAAGTTAAAAGGGTTTTAGTGCTTAGGAAGTTCTTGGAGACTAAAAGGAAGAGGTAAAGAAAACTTGAATTTTCTTTAAATTTCTTATAACTTAAAAGCAAGAATTATGTTTATCATGATGGATTATAGTTTTTTCATGGATTGAATTTGGATTAGTGTAGTGTGCATTATGAAAATTAGGGTTTTTGCATCTTGAATGATTTAAGTGATGATGTTCTTAGTGTTTATCGGTGATTATTAACATGATTGTAGGAAATTAGAAGAAATTTTGCATCCTCCCTTTATACACGAGTTTCAGCCACTTCAAATAATAAGAGGGATGGATTTTTTTAAGTTAATTGACTAAGATATCTTATTAACATGTATAAATGAAAATGTTTAAGTGTAAATAAAGATAATTTTTCTCAAAGATTTAAAAAAATCTCATAACCCTTATTGGAGAGGGGTTTTGGCCAAGGAAGGGAAGTTTCATTGACAAAGAATGATGAAATTAGTCCTAACTTTGTATAAGATTGGATTATAATAGAGTAGACGAACTTGACCATGATAAATTTAATCAATTTTTATGGAAGGAAAAAAAATACATGCATGCCATGAACCATGACATTGGCCGATTCAACCAAAATTACTCGAGAAGAGGAGGAGATAGAGAAATATTTGGATGTGGTTTGGGGATGAAATTTATATCTCCTATGTAAAAAAAAAAGTGAAAGAAACAAGAAATAAAGGACTTTAATTAGATAATGGAGAATCATGGGTAACCTAAGGAATGTGTTTGTGTAATTAGAATAAGGATGTTGTACTAAGTTAAGTATTGATAATATGAGAAGTTAGTTAAGGTTCCCAAGTTATTAAGAAGATTGGTAATATATTGGTCCTGTGTTGCCAAGGGATATCACTGCAGCTTGACCCTAACATGGAATAGAAGCAGACACGTCATGATCGATAGTTAGGTGTACACACCTTATTAGTTTTACTTAGGAATAACTTGTATTTCTAAATTGAAAACTCATTATATGTGTAATTTGCATATAAAGTGTGAAAGGGTAATGAGACGAAAAAAAAAAGGAAGAAAGGTGGATAAGATTATCCATCTCGCATAATACGGTTTAATGATGTCAATGTAACTATATTGACATCTGTATTTAATTAAATTTACTTATTTGTTCCAAAATTAAAAGGTTAATGATATAAATGAGGTTGCTTGATACCGACAATACTGTGAAAAGATAAATGTTAAAGATGACTTGATTAGTCCCTTTAGGTATTGGAAGCTAATAATACCAATGAGGTTGTATTGATGTCGGTATGAACTATTACTTGATTAGCCATCCCAGATAATGAAGGCTAATAATGTTAATGTGATTACATTAGCATAGACATTCACTATATTTTATTAGTAATACTCCTGATTAATCATCTAGTTGGTGATGACTAATGATATTGGTATTATAATCGATATCGACATTGAATGGTCGACCTAGGTTAAGGTTGACCAATGATATCAGGGCATCTTGTATCAATAGTTATAGTCTGGAGATAAAAGGATGATATTGATATGGCTTTACGAGGGAGAAAAAAAAGAAGACTATGAGAAAGATATGCTGAAACATATTAGTTGTAGTCTTTTACTAGTTTGATATAATGAATATTGGATTGATGAAAATAAAATATAAGTAGTTTATTATTGTTTGCTATATATTTTTTCAAGGCCTTCATCTTCCCGACCGAAGTAAACCTATTTTATGTACCTATGTCCTTATAGACTAGGTGTATTTTGCTCTTTTGGGTTTGTAATGAATTTTAGATAAAATATGTAAACCCTAACATTTGAATTTAGTCTTTATAAAAATATAGATGACTATTCACTATCACTTGAATAATTTGGATTGATATATAGTTACTTAACTCTTTTAATTCTCTAATTTGTCATATTATATTGTTGAGAAATTATGTTTGGTGTAATTATAATATGGTGTAATTGCCTTTCATACTGTTGAGAAATCATGCTTCATGTAATGATGTTATGATGCTTGATTAATCCAGGATGGTTGCATCAAAGTTTGAAAGCCCATATAGTATTATACAAGTTATTGTCAATAACTTGGGATGTTCAAAATATAGGGAAAATTCTTTCAAAATTTCGATAGAAATTTCTTAATGGAGAATACACGCGCGTGCGCGGTGTGTGTGTCAAGTGTGTACGGTGTCCCAAAAATTAGGGATGTTACAATTTGAATTTGTTGTGTGAAATTATGAAAAGTATATGGTTAATATTGATGCATGGTATAAACTTCATGAAATAAGTTTTTGGTAAACTAATCATGATACCTCCCATAAATGTTAGGGGGGCATTCATAAAGGGAGTTTGTGGGACCAAAGTATCGTGTAGGTTCTTGATACCTTAAAACTAAAATATTATTTAAATTATAATCATAATTTTCTTTAAATGTATATTGATTTTATTTGGAAAATGTTAAATTATTAAAGAAACTAATTACCCTGATGTGCCTTGGTTAATAGGCTATTGGAGAAACTAGTTACCTTAGTTAATGAGACTAATGCCCTAATAAATAAGCAATGAGAGAAACTAATTTGGTAATAAGATAAATGTCTGGTTTAGGCTATAAAGGACATTGATATGTCCTTAACTTATGCTAATTGTATTGATTTGTAAGGTTAAGGGTAAAATAAAAAATGAACGGTTTAGTAATTGATGTGATAAATATATAGAAGATATAATAGTAAATAATCATTGTGTATAAAATTGATTGAATTTGATATTAAATAAATTTTTAAGTACCTCGTAACATTGTGTCAAGTAGTAGATCATGTATATGTGTTTTGTTTTTTAAATCAAATTATATAAATGGAAGAAATGAATATTGTGCTTTGAAATGTAATTTTGTATCCAAAAATGTGTATATATCTAAATAAAATATGTACACATTGAATGTTATGTAAATTAGTTCAGGTTGTTACACGGGGCGTTACAGAACTAGTTACCCGGTAATGAAGTTAGTGTCTGGTAATGGACGGTGGGACTAGATTACTCAGTAATGGGGCTAGTGCCTGATAAAGGGCTAATGGCCTCAATTTGTCTACCTATCATGATATTGAACCTATCTTATAACGTAAAGTATATGCATGAATTACACATGGGTTGAAAATAATAAGCTTATAATTGTTATCAAAATCCATCTAATGAGCTGAATGATCATGAATAAGTTTTAATTCTCACATGGATGTATTATGTTATAATATAGCAAAATAATTTATTTGTCAGATTTCACTCGCACTAAAGTCCCTGAGCCTATATCTATATTACTATCTTGTGATATAAATATTGTAAATCGTTGGTGTTAAACTGATTTGTTTACCATTCTTGAAATGTGTTAACCTAAAGCAAGGTCCAGGATGATTAGATCATGATTGTAGTATTGGATTGAGATATTGATGAAGATGTCGATAACTTGGTAGAGTCCAAGTATAAGGAAAACTCCACTGGAATTTTTATAGAGTATATGTTAAATTATTTAAAAAAATAATTAAGTAAAATTGTATCTGAATGGTTGAGGTTGCATATAAAATAATTAATAAGTTATTTGGTTGACCAATTTACAACAATAATAACATGTAAAGAAGTAAGGTGAATATGAGTTTGATTGTGTTGACAGGTTAATGATTAGATATTAAGTTAGCCCCACCGATAAAGTTTAACGGAAAAAAAAAATGATTTGAGCACGTCGTGCAACTATAGAAGTAATGGAAGGTTATGTAACAAACCATAAATAATATAAGTGAACATGAAATAATTGGAATAAATAATGAATCGAGGAAAATTCTCAATATAACAAGAGTGTTGTATGTAATAAATGCTAAGGAAGTAAATAGGTGACATGAATTAAATATTTTTTGAATTAAATAACAATGTGAATTAGACATGATTATGTAACGAGTTACAATAAATATTAAAGATGATTGAGAAAGCAAAAGATCATGTGATTTATATCTGTTAAGGAAATAAATTGTGGGGTAAATTTCATGAGTTGTGAAGTAATAATATTAATACAAATTGAATATATTCATGAAGTAGAAATAGTTATGAAATAACCTCGATGTAAAAAGGAATATTGTATGAAGATGTTTGAATGAGATCAATCAATTTTAAAGTTGTAAGGAATAAATCGTATAATGATATGTTAAACTAGATTATAAATGAAACAATTATCATGATGCAAGGATTATAGTATGATAAATAAAATGATGGGAAGAAAAATCATTGAGGAATAATGAAAAATGTAAGATGTTGGAAATTTATATAAGATGTTTCTTAAAGAGAAATTTATGAAATTGGTTTTAATCATATAACTATTAAATGTTAGTACACAAATGTTTAATATGATTTATTTTGTAATTTTGTGTATGTCATAGGTAAATTCCTTTGAGGACATCCATTTCTTAAGGTCATTAAGCTCCCTAGTATTATACAGAAAGAATATTTATATTTTCATAAAAAGAAAACTTATAAGTTAATGTGGGTGAATTTTAACAAAAGTTGTAATAAATTTTGTGCATTTATAAAATTGTTGAAAGGTTTAGATTTTCCTCGTATATAAAAAAGGAAATTTACTCGAATTTCTAAATACTCAGTCATAGAAATTAAGTAAAAACACATGAGAAAGTCGGGGTGTTACAATCTAAATGGATATTAATGAGTGAATTAAACAATAAAAAATTGTGGTGTGACATTAAAAATTATTAAAAGAATGATGGGGAAATTAAAGAACATTAAAATCCTTAGGGGTCAATTTGTAAATAGGTAAAATAAGGGGTATAAATACCTTTCTTCTTTTCCCATTAATGCTGGTAGCAAGGATGAGAGAGGGAGTTGGGGTTTTGGAATTTTTTTTCTTCATATTTCTTGAAAAATCTCTTTAAAAGTAGTAGTTTTAGAAAATCAAAAGGGCTTGAGAGTGGTTAAAAAGGGAAAGTGAGTGATTTTAGTGGGTTTAAAGGCTTGGAGGAGAAAATCTTGTGTTAGAAAGAGAGGAAAGCAAAGATGAAAGAAAGCTTAATTTTACTTCCAAATTTCCCTTTGATTCTTTGTTGTTTCAAGGTAAGAACAACTCTTATTTTGTTTAGTTTTGAAAATTTTCGCGTATTGAGGTTTAAAGTGATGTTTTGGTATTATGGGAAAATGGATTTTTGTGGTTGTGATGATTGTAAGGGATTTTGTTTTTGTTAGAAGCATGAATAAAGATTGGGTACATAGAAAAATTAAATAAATTTAAAGGAAAATCCATTCCCTTTACAAGGGAATTTTATTTGGGTTTTTTTTTATATAATTGATGAGTTCTATAGGTTTAATTAAGCTAATTATGTTGAAATTTAATGTTTAATGAATAAAAAAAATAGGGGGATAAGGCTTTTAAGGCCGACTAATTGTAGGAATTGGAAGGAAAAATAGGATAAATGCCAATGAAACCTATTAAATAGTGAATTATTTTGTAGTATTAAACAATTGATAATTAATGAGAAAAGAATAATTAAATTTATAATAAGAAATATGAATAGGAATGATATCCATTTGGAATTATTGAAGACTTATTAGATAAAAGAGAGGGGACAAATAAGATCCTTAATTGTGTTTATAGAAATATTGATAGTATTGCTTATGGTATTATAGGGGACATCACTGCAAGAAGGCCATGGACAGGTGGTGCAGGACCTTCACGTGCAACAGGTAGGTACCATCATTCCTAAAATAAATTACTTAACAATTCTTTCTATTTTTTTTATTATTTATTGTTTTACCTTAAATAAATGTCAAGGGAATATGTTATGTAGAAATTTGGTAAAGGAAGTGAATATGGAAGGAGGAAATCTGATTAGTCGTCCAAGGAACTTGGAGACTGATGAAATAAGTGAAATTAATATCGGCCATAATGAGATTTTCGAGACTGATGAAATAAGCGAAATTAATACCGGCCATAATGAGATTTTCATGATAAAAGAAAATATTCTATAAAAAAAAAAGTAGAGAATTAATAGTAGCAATGTGAGAATCAACATAAATTGATTAGTCACTTGAAAAAAAAAAGGTGACTAATGATAATGATGAATATCGTTGTCGGTATGGATTAATTATCAGGTGAGGGTAATTAATGATATTACGGGTCATATCTACATAATTTGATTATTCACTTGAGAAAAGGTGACCAATGATAGCGATGAATATCGTTGTCAGCTTGGATTAATTACCAGGTGAGGATAATTAATGATATCATGAGTATTGATATCGGTATAAATTAATTATTCACCTGGAAAAAAAGTGACTAGTGATAACAATGAATATCATTGTCGAAATGAATTAATTATCAGGTGAGGATAATTAATAATATCATGAGTATTGATATTGGCGTAAATTGATTAGTCACTCGGGAAAATGGTGACTGATGATAAAGATGAATGTCGTTGTCGGCATGAATTAATTGTCAGATGAGGATAATTAATGATATCATAAGTATTGATATTAATATAAATTTAGTTGTCATTTATGAAATGATAACTAATGTTAATGATGAATGTCATTGTCTGCACGGTTAAATTATCAAGTCTAATAATTAATGGTATCATGAATAATAATGTCGGAATAAAATGGAAAAAAAAAAAGAGGGTTTTGTTTGATACAATAATAGTTGAGGCATTAATTAATTCTAAGACTTGAGAATAATTAGTGATCAAAGAGTAAATATAATTATAGTAGTAATTATTTTCCAAGGCAAAGTTTGTGTTATATTAATTATATATTTATGTTATGTATTATAGGTTCATTCCAAACTCGTAGAGTATAAAGTGATTTGTTATTATGATCTTTTTTGTTATAATTGAGGTAGTAATACAACTTCATTTTAGATTAATGTATTGGGATCTAAAACTTAGTAAATTAATGATATTGTAAAGTGTTAAACTCATGTATAACTTTCTAGTTAATATATAAGTTCAACATGTATAATTTTCTAGTTTATATAGGGTGGCATGTAATTTATTAGTTAATATTTTGTAGTTAGATAAATGTAATATTTTTATATATTTTTTTTAATTTTTTTTTATAATTTCTTTAATCTTGAAAGATAATTAGTAATACAATGTAACCTTTTGTGCTATATAAGGAGAATAAATAGTATGTATTAATGAATATAGTTTATTTGAAATTGTGGTGATCATTGAAAAAATATCAGAATGATTGAATTATATGATAGAAGATTAACTATACGCTCTTGAACGGTAAAATTAATGTTTTTTTTTTAAATTAGTATAGTAAATTAAAAGTGTTGATAAAATAATATTATTTGAAAAAAAAAGTGAAATAGAATAATTTTATTTTGTCGTGCTTATTAAATACGACATTTACTAAATGTTGCTATTTTTAACCGTGACAACTGTCACCTAGTTGGATACAGTTGTATAACTGGTTAACTATTTCATACAAAAACTATAATTTTATGAATTTTTCTTTCAAATAAGTTTCATAGTAAAAATATATATCTTTGTCCAACTTGTAAACTCAAAAAAGGACTCCAATTCAAATCTTAAGAAGCTATTATTCACATAATAGTTTTCACGAGTAATTCTGAGGAGTCGCGTGAGTTTATCATAACTAGAAGAAGACCTGCCTTAAACAGATTATGTGGATGATCTAGCAGATGCATTTATGAACCAATGAGACATGTCTAGGCTTAGAAGGAGGTCTAGTCACGCCAAACCAAAATGGTAACTCAAAAAAACCATAACTTTTGATTTAATCGTTAGATCACGCTCAAATTTTTACAAAAAATTTCAAATGTCATTTTCCTTACATTAGTTATGGAATAGCTACTTTAACCATCAGATTTTTAGATTTCAAAATCCTTACCCTCAAACCCTGGTTTTAACAATTTTGACAGTTTTGTGATTTTTTTACGAACCAGTTGACTAGTTAGTCTTGAATTTAAATAGATATCACATTTGTGACCTTCCTTTATGTCATTTGATTCATCTTGTCGATATTATCGGAGCTTTGGTGTGTTTCCAGAGTCTTTTTTTTTCCTTTTGCTTTTGTGAAGAAAGGGAGAGAGAGAAAAAAAATTTTAATGATCTCAGAGGCATACCAAAACTCTAATAGTGACATCACCAATATTGTTGAAAAGATTTCAAAGATATGAATCCAATGACATCAAGGAATGTTATCAACGGTGACCAGAGTGTGTCATACGAGCCGTTTGAAGGTAAATGAGCCTCGATATATTTGGACAGCTCGTGTGAGCCACTCCGATCATCGTTGATAATTTTTTTATGTCGTTAGATTTATCTCGTCGAGATCTTTTTAATAATTCTTCGAGTTTTGATATATTTACATAGAATGCTTTTCTTTTTTTTTTTCCTTATTTTTCTCCTTTTTTATTTTATCATTGTAAATTATTTCAGTGGTGCTTTCTTGATTATTTTTTTGGTACTGTATTATTTTTTTTAAGTTCTAGATTAAAAAAAAAACTCCAAAATTAACTGCCCCGGTGTGTAATAATGTTTGAGCAGAAGCATTCCTTGTTATTAGGGTTCGTTGTCGGTCATTTCCCTATACAGAATTGACGGCGCGGTCCTCGACTGACCCCTCGGTCAACTTCCTACGTCCCACGCATCTCTACACTTGCCAATATCTCGCGGTTCGAGTGTTTTATCACGAGATATATAGGTTTAGCTTTCATGTTGATTTGGAGATCTCAACAAAGTGAATTTCAGAATCTGAGCGTTGTGGCGGGAAAAATATATATATATACTTGTACGAATAAAATGACAGATCGCAAAAATTCTTGGAGAGAGAAACTAAAGATTTGGTTTTTAGTGAGAAAAAACCAAAAACAAGGCTATTTTAGGCTTTTACATATATTTTTAAAAATATTGAAAAATAATATAATTAAAAAAATTAATCAAATAGCACTGTTTGTATATATATTACAATAAAAAAACATAATTTTAATAATTTATCGATATTCAAAATAGAAATATCTAATAAAAAAAACAGAAAGAGAAAAGAAATAATGAAAAAAAATAAGATCTCAGAAATATATTGAAGTTCTAATTACAATGTCATCAGAAAGATCTCGACAAGACTGATCTAATGATACCAAGGTAACCCTAGTAGGCCACACTTGCCGCTCAAAAATGGATGATGGCTCGCATATCTTTAACAACAAGTGTGCTCCACTTAAATCATTGTTTGTGACCTTTCTTAATATTGTTGGATATATTTCGTCAAAATTTTTCTGTTAGTATCAATGATATCATAATTGAAGTTTTAATGTGTCTTTGAAATCTTTTTTTTTTTTACTCTTTCTTTTCTCTCATCTCTATTGCTCATTTAAAATCTTTTATTGTATGCCACTATTTTGTATTGCTATAAAAGTTGCATTTTTCAATTGCAACATGTATAGATTATATTATTTCACAAGAAATATTTTCAATTATATTATTCCACTAATATTTTTAATTAATAGTGTTGATAAAAAAAATTTAACAAAAACAAAATGAAAGAGACATGTAGGCATTGCATTTACAATTATACTAGCATAGAATATAAGTTTTTTTTATTCAATTATAAGTTATTGTTTGGTTACTATTACATAATAAAAAAATGATAATTGAAACGAAAAGAAAAAAAACAAAAAAAAATATCATAAATATAGATGTATTTAATAGTGATATACAAGATATAATAAATATATTTTGTTTAATTTATGAGGGGTAAAAAATAAAAAATTACAAAAAAAATTCTAATTATGCTATTCTGTCAATATTTTTAATTAAGTATATTAATTTTAAAAAAATAACAACCAAATGAAAGAGACATGTAAGCATTGAATTTACAATTATACTAGCATAGCATACAATTTTTTTTATTCAATTATAAGTTATTGTTTGGTTATTATTACATAACAAAAACAAGAACAATATTCAGAACAAAAAAAAAACAAAAAAATATTATAAATATAAATGTGTTTATTAATGATATATAAGATATAATAAATATCTTTGTATTTTTTTTTAATCAATAAGGGATAAAAAAATAAAAAATAACAAAAAATATGTTATATATATATATTACTAAGACTTACAATATTTGGAACAATAAATAAATATCATTATTTTACTTTAGTTTATAATTAATATTATTTTAAAAAAACTAACTTAAAATCAAGATTTTTTTGCTCATCAAAATCATGCTAACAAAGATTTGTAATCATCATATGAAGATATTTTATTTCTAAAAAATAATATAATATAATTATATCTTTCTTAGTTACTAAATCATTTTCAAATATATCTGATGATAAATCAAATAATTAAACTAGCTGTATGTTACTAAATCATTTTTCAAATATTTCTTTAACCCACCAAGTCAATGTATTATTATTTTTAATCAAAATGTACTAAATTAAATTGTAAATGATAAGAAATTATTAGGTTATATAGGGATTGTACATGTAAATATAAGATT
>Ga0325405_1002039_pt1 | contig 20822 bp, 9 predicted proteins | sample PopdelMetagenome_21_FD_205663 | JGI IMG/M metagenome (GOLD analysis project Ga0325405, IMG submission 205663) | Populus deltoides microbial communities from Bellville, Georgia, United States - Xylem-Control-R2 | ecosystem: Host-associated > Plants > Phyllosphere > Stem > Wood/Secondary xylem...
TTTTTTATATTCTTATTCAATTTTCTCAAGTTAATTATTCTTTTGTTTTCCTATACATTCACATAAAATTATCACGATTGAATATTGTTTTCAAATCATGATAAGTTCTTATTAATAAAAAAGAACAATGCTATAAATAAAAAAAATATATTTTTATATAAAAAAACAAAATATGTAAACAAGGGAAGTGAGTTTTATCTAAAGAAACTTTTAACAAAAACTCATAAGAAAAAATTATTTCCCCAACACAATTAGGTGTAAAGAAAGAAAAATATGTTTATCCTGTCAAAGATTTGTTGTTCTCTATGAAAATAATTTGGCCCTCATGTACTGTGATGAACTTACCATGTGAATTATGCTCATGCACCAAAATTTTATTTTTGAATAAGAAATTAAAATTATATTATTTATTAACTGAAGTAAAAACATCATTAAATAATTTTATTTATAATATATAATTTTATTATCACGACCAATATATATAATTGCCGACAAGGTACAGGTATGACATCTTCAATGAGTTGTTCATGCCACTACAGGGAGGCAGACTACTTCCGAACTCAGTCCTTCGTCTTGCTAAAACAGTTCCATGAAAAAAAGTATTCTGTTCCTACGAAACTAGTACAGTATACCAAGTGCAAAATTCTCAAGATCTTTCATGGAGAAGAGATTTCAAGGAAAGGAGAAAGCCAATTAAAAAACCTATACAAGAAAAGGATTGTAACTTTCTACTAAAGAACGACTGATAAGAACATGATTTTGATTGACATACAGAAATTTTCTCTTCTTGTGATGAATACACTTTTTTTTAAAAGAATCTGCTTCGGCTTACAAGCTCTTAATCAATGTTTCAACTGTACAGAAAGTTCAGGGTTATAGGCATTGGAACATGACCTCCTATACTTCAGATTTATAAAAAAGGAAAAAACAGAAGAGTATGAAATGGAAAATAGAGTTTTCCTTTCTGTATGTATACACACAAAACTTAATGTTTGACTACCATGGCCTCCAGCTTCCCCTTCCTCGCAGCATGTTTTAGTTTCTCAAGTGCAACGAGTCCGACTTGCCTAACTCTTTCTCTGGACAACCCCATGCTGATAATAGCAAAAATCAACAAACTATAAATTTCAAGGCACTCAAATCTAGTCCTCATTTATACAAAGTCAGCATGCAGAAGCAGTGCAAAAATTTACTCACCGCTTGCTAATGTCCTCCCATGTGAGGCATTCTTTATCTAAACCATGGTAAAGACGTATAATCTCTCTTTCTCGTTCTTGAAGAGCTGAATCGATAAGCTTGTTTACTTCCTCCTGTCAAATACATTACTCAGCATATTAGCCTTTTTTCTCTTACAATCATCTGGAATCCGAATACAGGAGGATGAGTTATATATATATACTTGTGCCTCTCAAAAAACTCAACCATCCTTTTGAAACTCTACTTCACAAAATATCTCACTTAGTGTGGTTTATGTTTTTTGAGTTTTTATGGTGTCTACAGCATCACCTCATGGTAAACCTAAGCTGTATAAGTTAATTGCGGGTTTGTTCTTCCATTCAAAAGTTTTTCCTTCTCATTACAGATTCTTGTTTTCTTGTTCTTTTTACCTTGAGTGCCCACTCATCTACTCCATGCCATGGGTTGTTCTCGAGGCGATTATCTGCAATGTACTTTTAAAAAAGAGAGAAAGAAAATGAGTCAATGATGAAAAATAGACACATGAGAAGGATTTGCAGAATGGAGAGTTGAGCTTCACTTACACTATGGTGTGTTTCTCCTGGAAGACCATTCAAAGAAGGGAACGCTTCCCTATCAAGCGAGAAGACCTTACTGATAGCCTGCGTATGATGACATTGTTTGGTAGGCAGAAAGAGAGATTGAAAGGCTATAGAACAAGTAGATTCATAAATTTAGTACCTCAGTAGCATTCCTAACTTTCCTTTGGGACATATTCAAGCTTTCTGCAATTCTCTGAAAATAATAATGAAATAAGAAGATTCGTATGGGAAACAAGAACAAAACAGAATAAACAAAATTAAATATCTCCTCATCAAAGAAAAAGGGATTAAGAACGTTCACAAATGGTCAACTTTTTGGAAATTGAATGATGCACCAGCACTCAATTCTTATACACAGGAAAAATTAAGAAACTAAATTTCTGTGATTTTGATCCTGGTAAAATAATGCACTTACATCAATTGATGGAGTCACTCCTTTCTCTTCTAGTCTAATCTTCGCATTCCGAATTAGGCCTAACCTTTCATGCAAGTGATTAGGCAATCTCAAGGTTCTTGAATTCTCAACTAAAGCTCTTGAGACACCCTGTGTCCAAACAAAGACGTAAAAATGCATTAGTTTTGTAATATCACTGATGACTAGCTGGCATTATTATTGCAGCAAACTCATTTTTCAGGTACGAATTGCTTTGGGATAAAAAACAAGGGCCGTGAATGCTAAACTTCATAGGAAGACAAGTTTTCGAATATAGGTTATTAGAATGTAATGATGCAAAAGATCTGTGTGGTTATTATCTATTGTGGGATATGCATACAACTGCTGGTGGTAATATCTGATGTTCCAATATATAGGAAAAATCAGCCTTACCTGACGTATCCACCAATAAACATAAGTTGAGATTTTGAACCCTTTGGAAGAATCAAATTTCTCAATACCTCGCAATAGCCCAATTAAACCTGCCTGCATGAGAAATATTACAAACATTACATATAAGAGGTCGGCCACAACTCTATCCAAGCTACTCAGATACATGGATACCGACATTTCATACTTGAAGTGAAGCAAAAGAAAGTAACCTGAACAAGGTCAGCCATTTCAGCACCCATGTTATCATTTTTTTGAGCAATAGACATAACCAGACGAACATTGCTCATGGCCAGCTTCTCTCTTGCCAAGGAGCATTGAATCAATTGTGACTGTAAGTCAGCACGAGAAATCCTCAAGGAATCCGCAAGTTGTTCATCTGAGGGCTCACAACCTAATCTCTCCTTCAGACTGAAATTTCCAGATTCGAATATATTGATCATACAGCAATGGAATGAAACACAAATGAAAGATATGGATCGCATGTTTTATAAATGAGTGTTCAGCACACTAAAGAAAATTAAGTCATGATTTCTCTTCACATAAAATTGTCCCAAGTTTCGAGAACACGGAGCAAGGTGTGAATGATAAGGAAAGAAAAAATCATTGCCATCCATACCGTTGCCCTCAATTATATCTGCCTTTGTCACATTCAAAATCTATTTTACGACAGAAAAATGCAATAAAGCTGCTTATCATAGAATCAACAAGGTGTGCAAACAAATAACTACACTGAACTACAAAACTTATCTAATCATTAATATTGTATTCTCACCTGGATTTATGGTCCTCTAAGGAAAGACCAGCTCTAATTATCCTTGACAGACGCACAACTTCTGTATGGGGAAGCACCTCATCACTTACTACACCCTTCACATAACCTTTCAAACGATTCAGCAGTAGATCTGGACTAATATCTGACCTTAGCAGCTTAAAGTCACTACTACGTGACATGAATTTGCTTTGGTTCTGATTTTTTCTCTTGTTATTCAACCTTCGTTGTCGAGCAGACACCCCAGAACAAGTGACAGGTATCTTCTTGTTACTTTTTTTAATTTTTGAGTCACTTGAGTTTATCCTCTCAAAAGAAAGATTCCATTGCTTTTCTAGCATAGACTTCTGCAGCAAAATGAGAGCTTCTACTGAATAGTCGAGAACAGAACTTTCTTCTTCGAAGTCATCTAATGTCTTGAACCATGTTGCCACAGTTGAAGAAGCAGAAGCAGTATCAATAAGTTCTTTAAGGGCTTTATTGGAGTGTGGATTTCGATAGGACGAGGGGAAGCTGGGGCCATATTTTGATGACTTTTTTGCAACAATCACACTCTTTGTTGTTGTAATTTGATAGTGGGCTATTCCATGATCATTGACATTGGAAAGCTTTTCTGTGAGGTCTGAAAAATAAAAGGAGGAACTCAAGAGCCTCTTTCCTGTGGTAAGTCCAATAAATGAAGCTGTGGCCATCATATGGATACTTTCAGGTTTGTACAATAATCATCACAAGCTTTTAGAAAACTGATGAACCAGTCTACCGCTCTTCAAGCCTCCTCTATTCACAAGGCTCCGTGCATGTAGATACTGTTTAGGATAAATCTCCCTAAAGCTCACTTTGATAGCCCTTCTGGAATTAAAATCGAAGGAAATTGGGGGGAAAAAACAAATATTAGGATCCTCAATAGGTCAAAAAAAGAAAAGAAAAAGGGTAACTATATGTTTGGTAGCTTGTAAAAAAATGTATGGAGACAATAGTGATCCTCGTCGCATCACATTCCATAACAATCTACCAAATTTTGTGTAAGTTCATTGTATTCAAACTATCCAAAATAAACAACTACATGAGTGTCAGGGAATGTGGTCACAGATATGGATATGCAGAGGATTAGTATCCAGAAACCAAGTAAATAGAGTTAAACTAAGAATTTCTAAAAAAATCAATCTCCAATCATAAAGGAAATGGAAAGAAATATAACAGTGAAGTTAAAAACAAAGATCCCATCAAATACTAAATACAAAACTAATATGATGCAAATTAAGTATTAAACCATAGTTTAATTTTCTTTACCACATTAATAACAATTGAGATATATTACCATGCCTGAAACAGGTATGTGTTATAACATCTTGAAATCAAGCTTTAGCCAATAAAGTGAGACTTTGATGTTAAACCATGAATGAGTGGAGGGCAGATACATTAACTCAGTCCCAATACTCCAAGTGTTGAAGTAGAAGCCCATATCGTTTGCAGAGCTAATGATCACAAATGGTGTTTACAGTTGTGGGTTATTCTTCATATTTACTACTATATTTTCAAATTATGAGCTATGCAAGCTCTTCTCTGTCTAAACTGTGCCCCAGAAATTGGGTTCCAAGATCCAAACAAAGTGGCCAAAAGAACAAGAATAATTCAGTTTACAACAGAAGAATAAGGAAACGCATAAGAAAATTTAGAGAGTTTTGAAAGAAGAGAAATGGTGTATAAGTTGAAGAGCTGCATACCTGGAAAACAACAGTTTGTTAGGAAAACAAGAGAAGCAGAAGGTGATAGGGAAGAGGTGAGGATTCCAAAGTGAGCAAGGGGCAGAGTGGTTGTAAACTGCACCTAGCCTCGTTCCAACCTTATTTGTCTGAACGTCTGATTTTTATTATTATTATTATTTTCAATTTTATCCTGTTTTTATAATCTTACTACTATAATACGATTATTTCAGTAAAGAAAATGGAGGGTTACAACTTAATATATATATGAATATATTTGTTTTTCCGTTAAAAAATTATTTTAATTTTTTTTATTTTAAATCATTTTAATATACTAGTACCAAGAATAAATTTTTAAAAAATATTATTCTCATATATTTTCAATCAAAAAATACTTTAAAATACAATCAAACACCATCTAAAATATTACCACCTCACTTATTTTAAAACCAAACACTCTTAAAAAAATAAATTTTATTCTAAATGTTTTTATTTATTTATTTTTAATTTTATGCTAATATAAAAAATAAATTTTTAAAAAATATTAATTTAATATATTTTTAAACTAGAAATACCTTCACATCACTGTACTATTTCAAAGGTGGTAGAAGATATGGGAAGAAGAGTTGCTATTGGCCATTAGAGATATTGGATCCAGGTTTGAGTGGTGTGGAGATTGCCATTTTGCCTCTTTCCTTTTCTTCTCTGTTTTGTTCTTTTCCTGGTTTTTGTTCTTCGTTGTTTGAGAAGTGGGAACTGAGCAGGAAATCGATGGGTCTGCGACAAATCCATGAGTCCCCGCTTCAATAAACTATGTGCTGCTTCACACACGCTCTCTCCCTCCGCTTTACACTTGCGGATATTTTGTAATCTTAATTTCATTATTATTATTATTATTTTGGCTTTGGGTTTCTAAATCTAAACTAGTCAGACACCACAAACATTATTTAATCTCAAAAGGTTGAAAATTACATAACTTCATGCTCGATACAACTTGGACAGATTGGTTTAAATAAGTAATATTTATTTTAATCAAAAGACAAGTCCTTGATTCGTTCATGCCACCTTTCTTCCTTGAGCGAATCGTTTTTTCACAGCACAGACTCCTCACTTCTTGATTAGCCAACACCATTGCCCCAAGAGGAAGTATATCCTTATAGCTCCTGCTTCACCTGTTTTCTCCGCGCCAAATTTGCCACTTCACAGCATGAAACCTGTGGGCTTGAAGAGGTTGTTCTCTTCAGGGTTTTGCCAGGCAAGAAGATGAATCCCTAAACATTACATCCAACTAAAGACTCGGCATCTTGTATTTGAAAAGTCCAATTTACACCAGCAATGTAAAAACTCTTCACTGCCAGCGAGCTGGGAATCATAAAATACTTCTATTTACACCAACCCACCAAATTCATTGTAGAGCTTACAGAAATACGAGTAAATACGATTCAATTTACACTTGGAAACAGTAGACTCAACCTTGACATCTTGACTCCCAGTTGAATTCTTCCTCTGGCCTTAAGTTTAAACCTCGTTGATAAACGATTGAGATGCATAAAATGAAAACCTGAGAAAGGGGTGTTCGGGGCCACAGAATTGTTGGAACCAAGAAACAAAAGATTGCATGTCAAAAATCAGGGCATGAAAGAAACCACAATGATGAATTATATTTTATGCAAGCATAATGAATGAGCATGTTTCAGATGAGGATTTTCGAAGCAACAGCCCACTAAGTATGTGAACTAATAATGGGGAACAACTTTCTTCCAACACAATAACAAAATCATCACAGTAAGAAATTCAGGTGGCTACGAAACTAGGCAATCCTTTCAAAGTCTTTTCTTCCTCGGGATGGTGGTGGAATGCTATTGAAATTGGCCCTACGCCCTACAAAAGATTTCCAATAGTAGTTAATAAATTTCAATTCATGTGGATCTAACAAACAATTAAGCAAATCAGTCAGAAAGTACCCCATGGCATGCTGTTGTTCAATGAACTACTTCCTGGAGAACGTTGCCCCCCGGAATTGAAGCTGGATGAAGGGGGCTGGACCTTGATATGATTCCATTCACTACCCCGAACAGTGGGCCTTCCATGACTAAACCGCTGAGGGGGTTGCTGTCCTAATCGGCTTGGAGAATTTTGTGAGATATGAGGTGTAAAGTATGAAGGCTTTGACATTGAACGACCATATCCAGCATGAAGATCATGTGTTGAAGGCGGGCTTCCCGCATCAACATGTGAAAATGCATGAAAAGGCCCATTTCTGACATAATCATAATACAACCACAAAGGAGAGAAGAATAGTAAGAAATATTTAATAATAAAAACATAAAACCCACTGGTCCCTTCTCGAGAAATAAGAAGGAAAAAAGAAAAATAAATGGTAGAAAACACGAATTATATATATAATAGAAAACATGAAGCAACAATTTCAGCATTATCTTAATTTATGCTCATCAATTTTCAAATTTTGAAGTTTCATATATACAATCAGTCAATCAACAGTTCTACATTTTCTTCTATGTTGAAATTTCGTTTGCTTGAATAGTGAAAGTTCTTGCTGCCCATTTTGCACAATGTTTGATTTATGTTAGACTCCACCACTTGGGCAATAGTTAACAAATAATAGTAGTAATCATAACTTGAAAAAATTCAGGCAACCATGTAAATTGAGAGAAACTGTAAGCTTTTTACTCAACACAAAGCATACCTTTGGTTTAATGAGCTGGAGCTTGCATTTGAGGCTCGGTTGGATCTTCCAACACCTACCACTGGAACACCAGAACCAAGATGCATGCTATTGCTAAACTCAGTGCTTATGGAACTCACATCAGAACCATCCTCTTGAAGAAGAAGTTCATCACTGGAAAATGAATAACAGATGCCACACTAAGAGATTAAACAAACACATGGTAGAAAATACAAGTGCATACTATTTTAAATTGCCCTTGAAATATTCTTTGGAGATGTGGTGACAGGTGCATTGCCACCCATCGCTCCACCAATTAGTGTTCAGAAAAGAGAAGCAGTCAATGAAAAAGTAAAATAGCCAAAACAACTGTTATCTTATGTTTTTTATGCTTTTTAAAATGTGCTTATTATTTCTTCATACAAAAATAGCCTTCTACTTTTCATATGTAATATTTATTATGATTTTTACTTTTAGCAAAACTCTCGCCCAAAATCTTTTCTTGCCACAATTATTTAGAAATAGCCACAAAAATGCCAAAAGTACTGTCAAAACAGATTATAAGCAATGTATTTATTGAAACTTTATTAACTGATCATGAACAATAATACCAAAGCCAAACTGCTTTGAGCTGACATCCCATTTAAACCTTGAATTAAGCAAATACATTAGCATGATGAAGAAAATACAGCTCCAAATTTAGCACTGGCTTACTCCTAAACGAGTTACATTATGAAATGTGATGTGAATAAACCTACCAATAAAAGATGAAGTCATACACATGACTGAATCCCAACATACAAGCAGACAGGCACCAACAGCCTAAAAATGGTTTAACAGGGGCAGTATGCTACATGGGGCTGATAAGAACCCTAAGGGTGAAGTGCTGGTTTTAGTCATCTAAGGCTAACAGCTAAAGAAAAGCCTGAAGTTCCATTTAATGAAAAGATTAGTTTCTAACAGGAATAACGTTAGGGAAAAAAAAAAAGGAAAACCATGAACTGATTTCATCAAAGGCTAGCAATAGAGCAAATAAACACCTTATGCAGTGTGAATATCTCATAAAAACAACAGGGGGAATCACAGTCACATCTAGCTAAATAACAACTTTTATAACATGTCAATACACACAAGTTAAATTTTTTAACATATTTGATTCAATAAATTCTTCTTTTTAACTGAAAAGAAAAAAATAATCCTAAGCAATGGATGGACAACTCTCTTTTTTATGCTATGTTCAATAAAACCATCAAAATCTGTTCCTTCCAATGTTATTTTGTTTGCAAGTATATGTGAAGGTAATATGCAAGGTATCAATGTAACTCAAAAGAACATATGATAGAAACTAACAATATAAATAACTCTCATTGTTACCTGTAATTGGGATCCCAGTCCCCTGGATCCGGCAGTGAAAGGCTAGCCTCGGGCTTATCATGAATAGGCCCTGCACTTTGAGGACATTTCATATTAGGAGCAGGCTTAAACGAGCCTGGAATACTCTGAATGGTTGAGGGACCTGCTGCACTTCCACTGCCTCCTTGTTGCTGCATCCAGCTTGACTGCCGATGTGAGGGTGAACTACCAAGTACTGAAGGATTTTCCTCAGATTGGTTAGAGCAAGCACCATCAGTGGATTGTCCTTGCCAATTTGAAGATGTACAATCTTGAGATTGATAACTTCCAGAATGCCCCCAACTTTTTCTTCTATTAAATTGTGTAACTGCAGCCATTTTTCCTAGAGGCGATCCATGACTGCAGCTTCTTGCAGGGGAAGTTGGACCATAATGTCCAGGAGAACCAGCTGAAGCTTGACTGTAGGAGCTTGGTGGAGTAAACTGTGAAGGACTGGTTCCAAGGGGAAGTGGTGCAAAATTTCCTGCTGATGGACTCATACCAAGACCATTTCCATGTGAATATTGAATAAACCTCCATCTTGCATCTGGACTACTTCCAAGCAATGCCAGACCAGCCTGCGGATGCATGTTCATGCCAGATGGAGCAACTGGTGAATAGTATGCAAACATATTACTGCCATCTCCATAGCTTCCATAGCTGCTTCCAAGGCCAATGCCATCATTATAGCTACCATGGCTTCCTACACTACCATAACTAGTACCATGACCATATGGAACCGCCTGGAAATGTGGGCTATTATGCAAGGAAACTCTGGCCCTTCCATGATTCTACATAAGAAAGACGAAGTTATGATTATATATTTTCCCCTTCTCTCTTATTCCCCAATTTTTTCATGCGTTTGCAGTGATGTAAGGCATCTTTCTTATTTTGAAGGTAAGTTGTGGAGGAAAAGTGTTCAATCCTGGCTAGTTAAAAAATAATGGGAAAAAAAAAAACACGTGAGCTCACATTAGGAGAGAGACCAGCAGCAAACCAATGCCCTCCACCTGGGTGATGGTCCACCTTGATATTTTGGGAAACAGGCTACAACCATAGAGAGAGATGAGAAAACTATCAAAAGAATAATAATCATTAAATACACCTAAACTCCCAGAAAACTATTAGTACAACATATGATGCGAATAATAAAACAAGTCTGACCTTTAGAAGGACAAAATAGGTAAAGGAGATAGAAAAACATGCAAAGACAGAATAAAATCAACATTTTTTATGGAACATTAATTCTTCTTCCTTCATATGAGTTAAATAATTTCCTAGCTCATTATGCGAGAAAGATGATTGTGAACAAAAACCAACTACTTAAAATAGAGCAGATAGTTCTCTTGAACTTCATAATTATTTAGAAAACAGAAACATATATGAGCTTATTAGTGAAAGTAAGAATCAAACATATGGGCAGGATGGAGCAAACCAGGCAATACATGGATCAGTAAATTAATTATAAGAATTAATCCAGAAGAACAATAAGCTGGTTACTCTTTAAGGAAAATATCACAATCTTCCAGTATGATCCCAGATTAAATCTTAGAAAGTCAATGTAACAGCTCATACACTACTCTACTTACCATACGAGGGGTCTCCAAGGGAGGCTTGTATGGGCATGTGAAAGGTTCCCCAGTTACAAAAGGATGTTTTGAAGCCTGCACATGATTGAATTATGCCTCCATGTATCCACAAATACAAAGTTATAATTAATTATGAAAGAAATTGCTCAAAACTAAGAAAAACTTAAATTACCTGAAAAGGGGACCACCGTTTCGCAGGATCAAACTCAACAAGACCCCTCAAGAAATCAATCAAAGCTAATCGTATTTGACTTTCTGTAATGTGTTTAACAACAGCAATTAGCAGCTTCTAGAAATGATAGCAACATATTAATTAAAATGGTTTCATAAAATTAGATTCTTCGGATATAAGAACTACCTTTCTTCATATCTTCCAGTGGCAAATTCTTTCTGTAAGGATAGTTTATAACAATTGCCTCAAGGTTCATATGATGGAAATACTCCTTCCCAATAGATGGTTTCTTCCGCTCTCTCTGGAAACAAAACCAAAATCATCACAATGAGGATGAGAATAAAATGCAGCAAACAATAGAAAAGAAAGATATACCCTTGTCTATTGATATTAGCTCTTGAGGAAAGAATAAAAGAAAAAAAAATCACTTAGGAAGCTCTAACTTGTTCTTCTATTAATTGACTTTCCACTTCCATACTACAACACGAACACTTACAGATTCATATTCTTCCACTGTTAATGCTTGGTATGCATTTCTTCCTCCCAAAGAAACTTCGCCACTCTCTAGATTCTGGACACTCCCAATGCACTTGAAGAACTTACTAACATTCTTTGCCTCTTTTAGGACATAATCAGGGGGTTGTCCTCTACAAAATGTCAACAAGAAAATAAGCTATTCTTAAAATAAATAATGAACACAAGTAACACAACAAATCAAAGCATTAAATACCACCCCCTAATAGTTTCAGTGCTCTAACAGGCATAGACAAATCACCCGCAAAATAAGATCAATTCCCAATAGCATTGGTTGCACCCCCACTGCTCATCCGTGCTTTTTAACTTTTATAAATTAGCTTACTATAAGTAATAACTTTGGGGAAAAACAAGTACAATTTACTTATATGTGCATGTATGGTTCTTCAGAATAATTTACCCACACACGGCTGTCTTGACTAAGATGGTGACAAAAATGGACAAGATAGTGATCGCATGGGCCCACTAGTTAACTTGCTTAGGGCTTGCTTAGCATAATTACAGGTATTAAACTCTCATAACAGTCAGTTATATCAAACTGCAAATCATAAATCCAACTTCGATAAATGAATTTAAAGAACTCTCAAAGGAGAGACAAAAAGCTTCCTCAAAACACGTTAAAACAATAACAAGTAATAGCAAATTATTCCCTTTTCTTTTTGTTTTCTCCTCTTTTTTTTTTTGGAAGGATTCTTAGAAAGCAGATTGAACTACAATATCAAATACTCTCCAGAAAAAAAAAAGGAATGAAAAGTAAACATAGGGAAACAAAAAAGAGAGATAGGATTTATGTCATTCTTCTGACAGGAGAAGTCCATGGTTCAACAGGAGGCAGCTCACATGAGGGCCAGGGTCTTTAAACAGAGCATAGATGTAAAAGTGTTCAAGGTGCTGTGGACCTTCTTACATGCTGAATCATTGAGAAATTCATGAAATTTATATAAGTTTTCCTTTCTATTATCCTAGTTGAAGTACAAGTAGATGCAGATGATATTCAAGCCCCCCTAATTCACTATTATGTTGAATCATTGAAGTTTTCTTTGGGTTATTCTACAGGCTCCATTATATTTTCCCTTTTGTGGTAGTGCATCTGTTCTGCCTTGTACCACTGAAGAGCCAGCTAATTATATTTCAAAAGCAACTGCACAGAGCCTTGAACTTAATTCAATTGATCTTCTCCAACAATTATAATAGTATAGGTCTTTCAGAAACAATAGTCTATTGGGATTGGTCCAGCAAAGCATTTCATATTTCTTCCATTATATAGAGTCATAAGCATTTCAGGTCTGTGTCAACTAGCATCTAAAAGTAAACCATGTGCAATAAAGAGATTAAGGTATAATTAGCAAATATATCTACAAATCAATCGGACTCCCAATTGAGGGAACATTTATGTAAAGTAGCAAATATATCTACAAATCAATCTGACTCCCAATTGAGGGAACATTTATGTAAAGCTAGCTAACATGAATGCTGGCATTCAGCAACAAGTTTGCTTGGAGAAATTATTTAATACGGAACAGGCTCCAAGCAAATGTGAAAGGACTTTCACAACCACAGCAATCAGACATCTTACGATTTCAGTTTAACTAAGAGTTAGATTAATGCTGTTCTACTGTTGACTTATTTCCTCATCCATGCAAGCTCATGAGAAAAGATTACACCAGCTTATGTGACCCTTAATTTTGGTGCATGAAGACCTAATTCTGTCATTTTGCTATGTGCCATTGCTTCACTATTAACAATCAAAATTCAATAATTTTTTTCATTCTACAGTTCATAACTTGAAATGATTCTAACTCCAGCTTCAGGAGTCTGATTTAAAAATAAAAAATAAATTCGATGACTATCAATATACTCATTTCAAGCTATCTCTTCCCGTACATACAAATGATAACTATCATGAAACCAAAAGATTGGCACACCCACTGGAAAGGGTGAAACGAGGTGATGATCTGTTACCCCACACATGGTCCCACTGAAAAGAGTCTTGACAAGGAGATCCTTAAGATAGTCCGAAGCCTACCCTTCATTTTTGCATGAAGTGGCTGTTATCAAGAGCCAAACATGCACCCTTCTGGTTGTAAGGTTACCACTGCACCAATCAATGGCCCCTTGCAACACTGAAGAAAAATGATTTTTTCTTTTCATATACAGACAGTTATTTCCACAGTAGATCTATCAATAATCATGTCATTTTTCTTGTTTAATGGTCATTTTGTAATTCAAGAAAACACATACAAAAGAGAAAGGACATCAAATTCATATTCTTAGCAACACACTTACGATATTTGCAAATATATTTCACTCCTATACTGCTGATAGAGATGACTTACCCAAGTATTTCAATCATTCTCCTCAAGAGATCAAATTCTGAAGCACCAGGAAAAAGTGGCAATCCTAGAAACAATTCTGCAACTATGCACCCGAAGGACCACATGTCAATAGCCGTAGAATATCTAGAATAGATTAAGGTCCCAGATAACACCCCCATGATTCTAGGATGCGAGCATGAGTGTACACAGATGATATAATATAATAAAAAATTCATGAAGCTATATTTTTACTGAAAGGATACTGACAACCTAGAAGAACTTCAGGAGATCTATAGTAACGGCTCTGCAGAATAAACAGAGATGCCATTACAGGCACTTCACAAGTTGATAGAAATAAAATGAAAAGATGGAGCAGACATAAAGATAACCTGAATGTAGGAGTAAACAGTGCGGTCTTCCATGCATGCTGATCCAAAATCAATTATCTTAATTTCTGCAGGCTTCAAACTGTTTTTTCAAGATAAAAAAATTTCAGTTGAATAGAAATGAAATTTGTAATAGGTTTGAGGCTAAACACATCATGAATAATTAATTACCTTGTGCACAGAAGAATGTTTTCTGGCTTCAGATCACAATGGATTATCCCAGCATCTTTTAACAGAGCCAACCCACGTAAAATCTTTTTAAGAACACATTAAACAAGAAATGAGGACAAATTCAATTCAGATATAATGCAACATGGCAGCAATTTTAAAGTTGCCATACCTGCTTAGAGAATAATTGGACAATGCTCAATGATAACCCCCTAAATTGATTTATCTTGATAAGCTCATACCTGAATAACTTTAAAAGTCAAGTATATGCTGCTAAAAAGAAATTTAAAAAAAAAACAGATGACCAAAGATTCGCAAGAAAAGGTAAGTCAGGAAAGCAGCTTTTCCAACAAAATGCAACTGCACACTAAATGTAACTATTCAAATAGCCCTTAACTTACAGATTTGTGTCAAGAAGTTCAAAACAGATGCATAAATGCCGCTGGTATACAAAGTAATCATATATACGAACAATGTGATGCTTATCCTCAGGATCATACTTCTTGTTTAACTGTTATAGGAAAGCATGGAGCAAACATAAAGAGACATCATTACTAATATCACAACAAGTGTGGCACAAAGAGTTGAAGAGCTTTTTAATTACCGATGTCAAAATAGATACTTCAACCAGAGCTTGCTGATAGTAAGCAGGTTGGTTTTTTATTATCTTCACAGCAACAAAACTGTTAGTTTCTGCGACCCAGCATTTAGCAACCTGCCCAAAAGTCCCATGACCAAGAACATCCTTGACTATGTATCTGCACATTCGATGTGATAAGTGAGTCATTGATCTCATATTTACTACCATGCAATCTAAATTGTGTGCTTCTGTTCTCGTCGCCTACTGAATGGAACTTCTAAAGAAGGAAAGGAAACAAACAGTGAAAGTAAATATAGTATCAATGTTTCAAAGACTGAAGAATATTCATTCATATTGGAGGAAGGAAAACCTAAGAATTTAATGAATGTATTGAATTTAATATTTTCTCTAGATTGTCTTAGAATACCTAAGAATTTAATGAATGTATTGAATTTAATATTTTCTCTAGATTGTCTTAGAATCTGTTTAGGTTTCTGAACTTCTATCAAACTTCATCTTTCTTTCTTTCATATATTGAATTTTGCTAACTTCAACTTTTTATTTTGTGGATGACAAAGCATAAGGCTCATAATGATTTAGAAAAGAAAAGTTATAATTGGGAGAAAAAAAAACTGTAAATATTGCAGTTCCAATGCACTAGGATATTCTGTTCTCCCAAAACACTCTCTCAATCAGAATAATTTAGTTCAATTGCCGGATTAATTATTATTAGGATTCTCGTTCTTCTAGCTAGTATAAAAGAAAAGGAGGCTTTTTTTCTTTTTCTTTTTTTGAGAATTCAAGGAAAAAAACAGGTCAGTGATACACACATGTGCATGAACAAAATCACCTAAAAACTTTGATAAGAAAAACTGAAACATCATGCATCCATAGAGAGAGAGGCTAATACATGAACAAACATTGGACTGCTTGTATCTAGGATTTGCAGAGAATGTTTCATTACAACTGCATGGAATTCAGACTAGAATTTGTCTATCATCAAAATCAAAACTCATTAAAAATTGGAATAAGCACAGCTTATTTTTACAAAGATGTCAAACAGGAATCAAAGATGTAAAGAAAACTAAACATATGGGTCAAGGACTCAAGGTCGTAAGGGACTTTATATGAATTGTTTTTTTACCAATTCACTCAAAATATAATGCATAAACTTTTTTGTTCAAAACCAAGTACAGGAAAAAAAAAGAAAAAAAAAAGGAGTTCCAGAAAAATAAATGCAGAGGAATCAAAATGACAAACATAAACAAACCTTCTCTGTGTGTCTAAATTTACCAAAGCAAAGTTCACAGTCAGAATAAGATCTGAGTTCACATTATCATGGCCGTCGTTGAGGACTCCAGCTGATGGGCTGGTCAAATATCTTTTTGGATTTAATTCTTCGGAATATTTAAATTGTGGATTGCATGTCTGATATGTTTCAACTATGTCTTTGGTTAGCCTTGCAACCAACTGCATCATTAAAAGCTTAAGAGTCAGCGCAAAAGTGTACCTCAAATAATTTTAACTCAACAGTACACTACTCAAACAAAATTTGGTTAATAAAACAATAATAATGTTCACTTAGCCAAGCTAGAAAATAAAATGGCAGTTCAAATGGATTCTTGCAAGAAGATCACTGCACGAAAGATGAGAGATGATACAGCAGTAGTCAATTAACCATTCGCATCTATATGCATCCCTATAGGCAATGTTAACCAAAAATAGAATGTATCCTTAACAAGTTCGCACTGAGACTTCAGATGCTAATATGATGTCTGAATAATGTCAAGACATGTGCTCGCATATATGGTATATGTGATCTTTCCAAGAGTGTGACATTTGGAGGATCTTTCACTGCTGCTTTTGCTTTCTAGGACAATTGTTTAGGAAGTTGGCAAGAAAAAAGCTCCTTGAGTTAGCTGGCCGAATGAAAGATCATAGGAATTCCGGATCAATGTTAGATAGACACGATAAAGAAAATTCTCAATGTCTACAACTACCAAAAATGTTACTAACTTTCTTTGTTTCAAATGCGTTGAAATTGTAAGAAAAATGGTCCTCAAATGTCGGATGATGGGGCCAAAATGGATGCTCAAATGTCAGAGAGTAAGAAAAAGCATCTAGCTCGCTATACGACTGGACTCTTAAAACTTTCCAGTTTAATTTGAAATTGTTCCCTTTATTGAGTATCCAAGCTAGGGGAGGGTTACATATTACATGTGTCACACATGCAAAAGATAAACCAGTCCTTAAAAAAATAAATCTTTCTAACCCTCTAAATCCAGTTATGTCACTCTTCCCTTTACTTGCTCTATTGTGCATAGACTTCAACCGATCCAAAAAGAAGGTTCTTACAAAGACATATAGGGAACAATCATGAACTTTGGGTCATGGATTGTGGCAAATACTCTTTCGAAGTAAGCAGTTCAGGGTTTATTTATTTATTTATTTTTGTGAAATCAGCAGTTTAGGGATTAAATCAGGATTTTAAGAAAAGTCCTAGATGAACAGTTGTGACAGTTCATTGTGAAGAAAACAGTATCCGCCATGATAATTGATGTCAGCTCCTCTTAACTCTTGAGACCGAAATCCCTATAATTTTCAGGCTTCTAGGGAAATAACATAGTTAGGGTACTCATACTTAAAAGAGTGTGTTATGAAACAAGACTTGTAATAGGATTTTTATTATTATTATTATTATTTTAAAACCCAGCAGTTTAAGGATTAAATATGAATTTTCACAAATTACTGCTATGTAAATAGTTGAAGTCATTGTGAAGTCAAATAGCGTCAGCAATGATAATTGGTGTTATCTATACAGAGGATCACAGGAATGGATAACAATAGAAGCTAGTGATTCACATGCAACCAGTATTTAAAGGTTCATAAGAATTTAGATATAGGTTATGAGTTCTTCTCTTCATGGGTTTTGATGCAGAAAGGACTATTTTGTATTTATTTTTTGGAGAACATTTTATTTCAGTTTCTCTTTAACTCCTAAGACCAAAATCTCCAAGGAGGATGGTTTGGACACTCATACTTAAAAGGAGTGTGTTGTGGGACATAGCTATTGATTGGAGATCTAAAGATTCACAGATTGGATAGGGGGAGGGCTAAAGTTGGGGAAGATGATGAGGCTAATCAGAAACCTATTGAGAAAAATATTGTGTTTACAGCTGAATCTTTTTATGAGGCTCTATTACAAAATAGATGTGAAGTGGAAAAACTCAGTTCCCCAGGACAGAGCTACACAGAAGTGTAATCCTCCTAGATTTCTCCTTTTGCATGGAAGGCAGCTTGGGGTATGATTTTAACTATGGATAAAATCCAAATGAAAGAAGTTTTGGTCAATTAGTGTTTTTTGTTCAAAACAGTTGCTACATCTAATCGATCATTTATTTGCATGGACTAGGAGTTCATGGTGGTTGGCAAACAACGCTGTGGGTTTCTCTTGGTCATGGTCACTCCAGGACAAGAGGGTTTAAAATTTTGGGAGAGGGTTTCACTATTATTTTAGGCTATAAAGCACTAGCAATCTTAAAACTTAAAACTGACCAAGTCACGAAGCATGTAAATCTAAGTGGCTCAACATCAGTAACATAAAAATATCAGCGAACATGAGACATGTGAAATATATAGCTCCAAGAGTTCCAACATAAGAACTCAAAGGCATCCAACCATTGGCTCCATCTTTGATCATCATGGTCAATCTTCTGCTGTTGTAATAAAAATAAGGGTGGATCAGAGTCTCCCTGTCCTCACAAGAACTAAGAACTTGATAGGAAACATATCGACATGATCATATGGTTTTACATGGTTAAAGTTAAAAGTGCTGCAAGGGATACTCCAATCTGGTAACAGTAGCAAATTTCGCAATGAAATGCTTTAATGATATGTGTCCTAGCCAAATTCAAAAGAAAGGATTTCTTCCCTCCCCCTCAAAGGCAGGATAAGGATCCTCTAAGCTCTCACATCTGCATTGTAATTATCAATCCCAAGTGTACACTTTCCATTATTAATCCAGAAATGCGTGCAACTCATTAGTTTCGCAGTTTAAAGTCCAGAAAATTGTCTTTATTATAACTCCTCTTTGGGGATTATAACATTGTGTTACTCTTCACAATGGAAAATAGTACTGCAGAAACAGAATAATGTTGTAGATATTACTGGAATGTCATATGACATCACAACCTCAAAAAACCCTACGCCCTTCCAGCCATAAGCATTCCAAGGAAGATATTATTGTAGTTATATACAGAGCTTTCTTTCTTGTTCATTTTTTTCCATAAATTAGCAAAAAAAACATCTGCCTTTTAATTAATAATCTCCTAGAAAACACAGACAGATTCCATAAACAGCTACCATTAGGCCTTCATAAATATTTTACTTTGAAATGCAAAAGCTAAGGCAGTTAGATAATCTCAGTGGTATACATGTAGACTAGTGCACCCAGTTATCACTCAAGCTATACCACTTAATTTTCAAATCCTAGACTTTTTACTTCAACCTTTGTATTAAACCCAAAACGCTCATATTCAGCATGCAAATTAAAGCCCACATAAACCACCAACAAAATCAATCAAATCAACAACATAATCCAAAATGACAAAAGTAAAGGAATAAAAACACTTACAGGTCTTCTTACAACAACACGCAAAATTTGCTCCTTGTTGACAGGTTCACTCTCCTGCCTGTACTGTCCAAATGCCAGCTGCCTCGGCCGCCATGGAATTGATGGCTCATCCAATTCATTTGAACCGACTTCATCCATTGATTCCACAACTGTAACTAAAACCCCCTAACGATCAAACTTGAATACCCAATTTCTTCATCTATATAACAAAACAAAAACAACCCAGAATTTGATAGATGATCAGCAATTAAACCAACCCATTTGAGTCTCTTTAGTTGAGAAATCCAAGAATCCACCAGAAGATTCTAATCCCATTATCTCTCATTCACTCAAAAAGAAAGTCAAGAATCAAAAGATGCATCTTTACTTGATCCATTGAAGAGATCAAGAATTCACACAAGATTCAATATTTGATTGGAATTCAAGAGATTTTTGCTATTATTGCTATCGATTTTGACAAATATATTGATGATGAAAACACACAAAGCTGTGAGGAAAACAAAAGTAAAAAGGAGAAAAAAAAACTGGATTAAAGAAAAGGAACCAAAATAAATATGAAGAAGATAAGTTAGTGTATTTTTTATTATTTAATAATAAAAACAAAAAGGATTAATTGATGAATAGATACAGGATTGAGGGCAGATAGTTTTTGACAGAGGTAGGGAGGGAGGGAGCGAGGGAGGGATTCTGCTGGCTGTTTGTTTGTTTTTATGGAGTAATAGATAGAAAGAAGGAAAGGGGAAATAATTTCGTTCGTTGGTGTTTGCGCTCAAAAATGATGACAGAGTTCTTGTTTTTTTTCTTTTTTTAAGATTTATGTTTGGTTATGGACTCTAAGAAAGTAAATTATAAATTAGTTCCTATATTTCTACATAATTTCTCTAGTCTTAAAAATTAATTAATTAGTTTTAAAACTTAATTTAATATTAATATGTTTTCAAGATTGCCTTATTTTCTCATTAATATTTTTATATTATTTAATTTTTCTTTTTATTTTTTTAACAAAAAAATAAAATAAACTAAAAAATAACATGAGATTGATCAAAAGAAATCAATTAATTTTTAAAATTAAAGGGACTATTTAATTTATTTTTTAATCTAGAAGGACTAATTTATAATTTAATTCAAATGATATACATAAACCTATAAACCTATAGGGTGTGAGTAACACTAAACATAGATTAAAATAGATTATTACAGTAAAATTATTAATCTGTCCTTTATTGAAAAAATTGGATGGTTTTTGTGTTAGGGGTAATTCAGTTGCTGAGGGATGTATCTATTTTTTTTT
>Ga0325405_1002043_pt1 | contig 20779 bp, 6 predicted proteins | sample PopdelMetagenome_21_FD_205663 | JGI IMG/M metagenome (GOLD analysis project Ga0325405, IMG submission 205663) | Populus deltoides microbial communities from Bellville, Georgia, United States - Xylem-Control-R2 | ecosystem: Host-associated > Plants > Phyllosphere > Stem > Wood/Secondary xylem...
GTACAAGAATACTTTAATGAAGTATCTGTTTATGATCAAACAATCTGAATTACTTGCATGATAATTTATCCTTATTATGTGTTTTCACAAATCAACTAAAAGAAAGATTGTACATGTTAAAATAATTGGTTTTGATTAGTGAAAGATTATTTGCGTTGTTAAAAATGAATTTGTTTAGATTGTTAGTTTATCCAAAATTAGATGAAAAATTACTCAAGCTTATCTTTTAGGATATGACGTTGTTATTTTTTTAAATATCAATTTTTTTTGGATAAATTCTATAAGAAGTTCATATAGAAAATAAATATAAATTATCTGAAAACAATTGTGAGAGAAATGTTTTTGTGAAACACAAATAGCAGTCTGTTAAGAATGTATTAGACTATAAAAGCTTAAAGATAATATTATATCATATCATATAGTGTTTTTTAATCTTTTGAAAAGTTCTTTAAAATATTTTTTATTTGTAATCAAATAATTTGTTAATTACTTATATTTATTTGGTTATTTGGTCAATGATCAATGTTTTTAAAGTGTTTGATTCTTAACATACAGGAACATAAATGTAACTGTCAAGTTCCATGTTTAGAAGCTGAATATCCAACATTTCTTTATGCAATTCCTATGCCATCGGCCATGTTTTTCTTTGAGATTTGTTCAATATGATCTGTTTTGGGTATTAGCAATTTTATTTATAACAATTATGTGCAAAGGTTCAAGAGATATTAAACTTCAGGAAACTTGTTTGGCCTCAAAATATGCTATGCCTTTCGACATGTTAAAGAGTAAACTCATGCCAAGGTTAGCGACCATGGGGATCCGATAAAAACCTATGAAGAGGTTATCTTCACAGCCAAATCTGTGATGTCTTCTAGGAGTAGGTTTCCGTATCTTTACTTTTGATTGACTCCCAAGACGAGTCTTCATGCGTGAACAAACGCTTCTAGCTCATTGTAAGGACATTCTTCATTCCACACCTTTTCTTTGGGAAAATCCTCTGCAACATGGATTCAGCTTCCTTTAGGCCTCTTTTTGAAACGATTTTTCTGGTCCAGTTTGTGAAAACATAAATAAAGACAAGATAGCTGATTTTGATGAACTCATGGTTAGAGACTAATTTATGCTGAATGCTTTTCTTGTTTCTCTGCTTGGAATACTCTTTGGCCACTGGAGAGAAAACGTCAAAGGGCATTCTTTCTCTTTAGACTAGCACTACTATATTGCAGCTGGATATTGAAAGTGATAAAGACATTAAAAAAGGGTTCGGGCTTGGTTGGGTCTAAAAAGGTTTTGGTTTGGTTGGCCTAGGCCTAACCAAGCCTTTAATAGTTTAGTTTTTTTGCCGACCCATCATCTTTTCTCTCTCTTTTTTTATTTTATTACTTATTTTTTTTATTTTAGTGAGCACATCAAGTTATACATATTATAACTTCATTACACTTCAGCTAAAATTGTCATCTGCTATAAATGACATGTGCAAGCTATCCTATGTTAGGGTAAGTTATGCAATAGAATTGTCACCTTACCAGGTAAGTAGCTTCAATTTTTTTCTAAAATAAATTATATATTCCCAAGTTTAGGAGAGAAGATGATGAATTTTTCATCTCAACATAGAAATATAATATTTAACTTTCTCAGTTCATTTTTCTTACATAATATCTACCTAAAAAACCCTAAATTGATTTCAATATCAGAGGGTTCTTTTGCATGTTACACCCCCATCGAACCTGTTAAGATAAAGAGTGAAATGAACTTAGTTTTTTTAGGAATTCTCTTTTGATTTCTTGGTTGTGAGAGGTAACAAACTTATTTAATTAATTTGTTTTAAATTGTTTTGTGTCTTTTTGTATGATTGAGTTGTTAGAGTCTTATGAAAAAAAATAAGTTTATGAGATTTAATGTTAAAGTATGTGTTTTGATGATTATATGATGTTAATTGGGATATGTGACGATTGATTAATGATTTAATAGAGGGAGTTTTAATTGTAAAGGGTGAAATTGATTAGGTTAATGAGTGTAAGAATCATGTTAAGGAAAATTTAAAATGAATTAAATGGTTATTATTGCTATAAATGATGGAAAAGTTGCATGGAAACATTTGGTTGTTAAACCTTAAAAACAAAAACAAGACAACCTTGTCTCTTGACTTTTAACTGAAAATGGGACCGAAAGATGATAGAATTTGAAAACTATTCCTTCATAAAAGTTATAGGTATGAATGTTAATTTTTTAACTTAACCGGACTCATTTAAATTAGAGTTATGAAACTCCACATATGGAATAAAAATCAAAGAAAGGTCTACACCAAGATTTGTAGGGCAATTTCCACATACTACTATAATTAGTGATTTTAGGCCTCTAGAAGGCAGAACTGGGTTTAATGTTCTTCATCAAAGTTTTAGATATATGTTTTGGCTTTCTATAGAAATAATCCATGCATAAAACCAAGTTATAAAACTATGATTGTGATTAAAACACAGAATGGTGTACATAGTCGATTATGATGAATCGCCTAAAGTTGGTTAGTTTAAATTGTTAGGTAAATGTTTGGAAATGATAATTTATTTGGTAACGGATATAAGAAGGAAATGGATATGCTTGTTCATACGAAAGAGGCTTTGGAAGCTGGGCAACAATAGGGAGACACTTTGAAATCTTCAATCACAGATTTTTTGTAAGATTGTTGTGAAAATGTTTTTGATATGTTATGTTATTTTTTATATTTAATTTCTAAAGTATTTAGAGGAAAAAAAGTAAATTCCCGGTGATAGGATTAATGGCCAGTAAGGGACAGTGAAATTATTCTTGTTGATGGGATTATTGCCTAGTAAAAGGCAGTGGAACTAGTCCTGGTGATGGGATTAATGTCTGGTAAAAAGATAGAAGAAATTAGTTCCCGGTAATGGGAATGAAGTTCAGTAATAGACATAAGGAATTAATTCATTCCAATATTAGGATTAATGTTCAATATAAAGGAATAAAAATTGAACCCTTGGATAAGGGAGTTTTACCTGGTAATGGATGAAGAATTTAGATTTTGTAAAAGGAAATAATGTCTGGACTTAGACAAACAAGGAATTACTTGGCATTGAGTAGTATTTAAAAAGAGCTTAATATGGAGATTTTTAGTTTAGGAAAAAGAATGTGTATTAAAAATGATGACAAATAAGAAATATTGACACAAAAAATAAATCATCTAAATTAAAGATGAATTGTGTAAATGGTAATCAAATAAGTCTTTATGATGAGTTGTGTTCAAACATACCACTGCAATTGTTTAAATTGTTTAAGTAATATATTATTACAATACTTAATTTGTCACTTATATATTAATTATAGGTATTTCTCAGCCTTAAGTAGCATAATAGATATCTAGAGATTTTTTGTTAATTTTGTAAAGGATTATAATAATTATCCTTTTGTATTTGAATATCAATTTCCCATATATTATGTAATTATAAATCCAACTTATTTGTGCTAATATATAATGATGTATTTATGCCCTTTTATCGTAGCTTAGACTATAGTACCAAATAACTTATAGTTACAGATCTTTGAATTGAATCTTGAACATTATAATTGAATGCATAAAGTGATATTAAAATGAATTGCAATGATTGTGATGAGTTATGTTGTGAAATGATGAATCCAGAATGGTTGGACAATGATTTGGCTGCGTGTGTGATGAGTGTATTGAAGTGTTACTATACACCCTGAGAAATAAATGTTTGTGTAAATTGCAAACAAAATAAATAGAAAATAAAAGTGAAGAAATTCATGTACAGATTTAAATAAAATGGGAATGTGGAAATTTTCAGATATGAATTTCCAGATGAAATATTTCGAGATATTATAAATTTAACTCAAAAATATTGAGGGTTGGACTAAATTAAAGAAAATAAACTAAACTAAAAAGTTAAGGGGTGAAATTATAAGAAATGTAAAGAGGTATAACTTCATTATAAAAAGAAATGATGTGGGGGTAAAAAATATACGCTTAAAGAAAATAAGGTCTAAGTGCAAATAAGAGAAATTATAGGGTATAAATTCCCTCTCCCTTACCCATCCAAAACTGACAGCATCAATTTAAAAAAGAGGGAATGAGTTTTTTATTTTGTTCTTGCCAAATCAAGAGAGAAAAACCAAAATCCCAAGAACCGATCCAAGATTAAGAGTTAATAGGTAGAATAAACACTTGTGGGCAAGGGATTAATAAGAAAATTTAAAGGTAAAGAAAGAAGGGAGGGTCGACTGTCAATAGAAAAGGGGGAGCCGAAAATTTTCGACTGGTTAAGGATCGAGACCTTGATTTTTACTAGGTAAGGAGTTCTAAATATGATTCTATAATTCGTTTCAAATTCGATTACGAATTGATGCCTTAATGTTGAATTTTAATTAGAGTTCTTAGACTTGAATTGGAGAAATGTATTAATTGTTAAAATTAAGTTAATTCATGTGTTGTATGTGATTGGGGGTATGAAATCATGATGATTCATTAAAGAAAATGTATGGGTAATTAAGTTAGGGGTGGTTGATCGTATGTAGAGAAAAGAGGGATATTATGGTTTTCCTTATTAAGTTTATTATTATAGCTTTTTTTTTATGTGAATGTGTGTGACTCGAATGAAATTAACATGAAAGGAACGAGGGAACTCTTGATTACTTTCGGCTATGCTTTCGGCCAATTATGCATAAAAGGGGGGTGTTTAATTTGATATATTTAGCTTGATGACATGTGTTTAATTGTGTCTAAATGAGGGAAAATACATGTTGAAATAGCAAGGATTGTGTTTAGAAGAATATTGTTTGGAAAGTTAGTAAAATCGATAAAATGTCATATTTTGATGTTAAGAGGAAAGATTGAAATAAATAGAGTAAATTGGCTCTTAAAATATATTTTTGACACTTTTATATGGTATGTGATATGAATAGGGGTTGAGATAAAAGAGGAAAAATTGAATTGTGGATATTGTGTGTAAATGGAAAGGTTAATGAATCTGGACAGGTTGATCTCTTGACTTTCGATGAGAATTTGAGTTAGAGGATGAGAGAATTATGACCAGGTTCCTTCTTAGTAATTGTAGTTTTTGATGTTGACTAACTAAAGAAATTGGTCTTACTTAATTTGGATCTATAGAATTCTAATTATGGGTCACCAAACGAGATTAGGTCATGACAGACCCTATAAGGCAATGGGTCTAATTCATTGATGAGTAATTTTGAGTGTCTTGGGGCCGAATGGGGTTCTCCTTCCCTTAGTGGACTTGTAGCCCCGTGTCTTAACTTTCCAACGAGACCAACCTCGCTTGAAACAGAGTCCTAAAACTCCGGATATAGTAAAAAAGCTGAGGAGAGGTCGAAAGGCGACCTCTGCCAGCAGATTCAGAAAGTCATTAAAGCAACTATTTAAATGCATTAAGGGTGAAAATTGGGTCTTTTCCCTTCAGAGAAACATTTCATATTACATCTCAACTTCCAAAAGAAATGAGCCATGTTCGAAATGGAAACTTGTAATGATAACTATGGTCGGACAAAGAATGACGATATTAATGAGTGAAATGAGAAAAAAACATAAAATATAAAGAAAGGAATAATTAAAAGAAAGACCTATATTGGTTGTTAATATGGTTATTATGAAATGTATCATTAAATGAGGATAATTTATGAGATATGCTTGTGATTACAGGTGGGACCACATGCGTGGTATAACAGCAGCAATATGAGAGCACAAGTAGAGCTTCTATTATAGGTAAGTGATCCGCACCTGTGCTTTCTAGTTAAATTTCATGATTTAATATGTTATTGATGTGAAATATGAATTGAAGAATATTGGATATTATATGAAAGAATGAAAGTTTGCGTAATGATGTTATTACTTCGGATAGTATCCCGAATGTATATATGTTCAAGGTGAGAATAGTCTTGTATGTGATTTGCTAAGTGATGGAAGTATCGCTGACATAGAAAATTTGAGAAGTGTGATATGGGGCATGGTCCAACATACATTAAGTGTATGTTAGGATCTCGGGTAAGGGGATCACCATGTATCGATGCCTATGAGGTATGAACTAACAGTGTATGTTAGGATCCCGAGTAAGGAAATCATCATGCATCGATGCATATGGGGCATTGACTAACATATATTTAATGTATGTTAGGATCTCGGGTAAGGAGATCACTATGTATCGATGCCTATGGGGTATGGACTAGCATACATTGAGTGTATGTTAGGATCCCGGGTAAGGGGATCACCATATGTCAGCTAGCGAACATTTAGTGTATGTTAGGATCCCAGGTAAGGGAATCAACATGCATCGACTAACATATATTAGTGTATGTTAGGGGTCTCGGGTAAAGGGATCACAATGCATTGATGCCTACGAGGCGATGATGATACCGATGGAATTGGTATCGACAATGTGTTAGATGAAAATGGTTCTTGTCAATTTTATGGAATCTTGAATGGAAGTTGAAAATGGAAGATGAAACAATTTTTAATAGCTGAATGAGAAAGAGTTCTAATGAAAACAAAAAAGGGAAAAGTGAATAGAATATGAATACGTGTCTTTTTAAATTGTTGGATTTTTATTTTACTATATTTGTCGTGATATTCATGTCTCAATAATATGTGTTTTGTTTCAGGACCATCGCATGCATGACAAGAGTAGATCCTAACTTTTGTTCATTTTTTGTATCTAGTTCTAGGGAGTATATCCTTGTATTTTATATTATTAAAACATTTATATAACTTATTTTGTATAATTAATATTTAAACTTGAATAAATGAACTTAACTCTGAAATTCATATAATCATGTTCTATGTATGCGTCTTTATCTCGTTTATTCCTCTATAATGACAGTTGATGTTCAATGCATGTTATAAATCTTGTGGTTGTGATGATAATGATGTTTGTGAGATTAAGACCCAAGACGATTGGGTCATGATTGAGTTATGAGATATGAGATTTTAGAAGTGTAAATAGGTTAAATGTTGATAATTTGAGACCTTCCGGTATATGGGAGACTCTTCTGAAATTTTGATAAATTTTAGATGAAAACTGTATAAATAAAAAAAAAATTCCCTATTTGCTTATGTGTTTTGAGTTGATTTGTTCCGGAAAAATTATGAATGTTACAGTTACAAGTATTTGTGAATAACTTGGGATCTTCTAGAATAGGAAAGATTCTGCCAAAATTAGTAAATTCACATAGAACTAAGCTTATATATAAAAAAATTCACCCAAAAAATAGAAATATTTTACAATAAATAAAGCTTAAAATGTATGCAATTGATGAGGTTGTTATAATATCATTTTTCTGCTTATAATGAAGGTATTTTACTATTCTTAAAAAAAAAGGAATAGACCTTTACATCCCCAACCAAAATGAAAATGACAAATTGATCACATGGAAAAATGTTTTTTACCCCTAAGCATAGTCTTCTGATTTGATGAATGACATCATTGACGAGGGCTCTTAGTCTTTTCCCTCAGGTAGTCAGGAGATTCAGCCTATTTGAAACTCAATTAATTTCCATCATAGGATTGCATTGTTTAATCACTATATCTAGAAAGGTCATCCATCAGGAAGATTTTTTATCGATTTGGCATGAGAGGTTCCTAGAGACACGATACCCATAAATTTTATACATCACCTCCTTTAGTTTCCAGATCATATCCTAAGACACTATTTTATCCTATGTGTAACAACCCAAAAATTTCTATTCAAAATGAAGAGCAAGGACATGATAATTCAATTAAGATTAGAGAATTTTTTTCTCTGTAATCAATAAAAAATTCAGCATAGTTTTTCCTATATTTTTAGGTATTAAGTTGTCGACTTTTCTTCCACAATCCCTAATTATTAAATTTCTTACTCGTCCTATCATCCAAGACTTTCTCCTCTCATTGCATCACAACTTCTCAATAATCAAATTCACATATGTCTAAACAATTCAATATCCCACATTTATATGAATGCAATCTAAAGAATTATTCTATAAATTATAACTGAAGTACATTTCACAATTCAAAGATTTACAAATAAGGACCATTAACAAAATTATAATTGAAATAAGTACAAAATTAAATAAGAAATTCATAATTAAGATTATACTACACAAAAGAGTTTTTGATAAACTGTTGACGCATTATGTTACATAACAAAATGATAACATCATTTATTACAAAATGATACCCAACAAAATATAAGGAAACTAATCTACTGTTCAGTCCGATTGAGGGATGTACCTGAAAATTGATTAATACAATAATTTGATTAGACAGATGAAAAAAATAAAATATCCATAAAATTCTTTCTACTTTCTTTCTTTCTTCCTTTTTTTTTTGAAAATTTAGTCAAAAGATCATTAAATTAACTTGCTCATCTAGTATTATATATATATCAATTAAATTTCAGAATAATCAATGAGTTTTTTTTTTTGAACATCAACCAAAAAATAATTATTCATATCGCCCAAGTAACTTGGCATTACTTTCACTAATAGATGATTAATTTTCCACCAGTTCTTTCAACAAGCACTATTGTTATCAATCCAAAAATTAGTTTAATGTTTCATCCATTCATCAGGTAACAAATCTCATTAATCAGGGAATTAATTCTTCATCTCGCCCATTTGCTAGGGCACTAATTCCATTAAATCAGGAATTAGTTCAACGATTTACCCATTCACCAGGGTACTAATCCCATTAACAAGGGACTTAATTCCTCATCACGCCTATTTACCAAGACATTAATCTCATTAATTTAGGAATTTGTTCAACCCATTCACCAGGATTCTAATCCCATTAACTAGAGAATTAATTCTTTATCACACCCATTCACCAGGGCATCAATCCCATTAATTTAGGAATTAATTCGTCACATCGCATATCTTATTTTCTTAAGTAAACAATATAATAATTACTACTTTATCGACCACAATTAATCAGATAAAAAAATACATATTGACCAATAATAAATTCGGGCACCGTGTAATTACCTGACGACGGAGCTTGAGCCGAAGTTCCCTACTGTGGTGTCGGTCTGGCAGCCTCTTCTGAATTGACAGGTATATCACATCATTATTCTACTTTCCATATTGACACACTCAATAAATAAAATCTTTCCAATTATCCTTTTATTTGCCAAAATAAAATTTAGAGAGAAACATGAAAATTCCCTTCTTTTTTTTTGTAAATTTCCTTCCTATTTTTCCAATTTCCACATTTTAACACAATTCATTTCATCATTCAAATCAATAATGTTAACATAATTTAACAATCAATTGTAATTTTTTCTAAAATTTATCATGAACCATAATTCCTCATTTCACAAAGTTCAAATTTAAAGTATAAATTCTTCAAGAATCTTATTTAAAAGTGTGACAGCATGTTACCAAGCAATAGTCAAAGCTTTAACACTTTTAAATTGAGAAATTTTCCTTACTTAGAGTTTGCTTTTCCTCTCCTGGCCGGGTGCTTCCTTCTCTTTAAAAAGCAAGTTTGTTCTTTTTTTATTTTTCCTTAATAGGAGTTCAAGATTCAAGTTACAGTGTCTTTCATGGTGCCAAATAACCCAGTAAGAATTCGAAGCCACCTTGAATGGTAGAGTATAAATCTGATGGGTAGTTAGAAGATAAGGAGATTGCAATTAACATCGATTCGTCACCTAAACCATCTTTGATGGGTGGTTAGTTAGAAGACTCTTTCCTTGGTTTGCTACTGATATTTGTTTCTGCTGAATATTGATTTGTCCTGCATACATATATACAGACAAAAGGATTTGTCGCGTGAAAGCATACTCTTGTTCGTTGAGAAAGAGCATCAGCTCGTCTGGAAAATGGCGATTACAATGTACTTAAAATACTAGAAAGAGACCATGACTCTTTTGCCTTTATTTGTAATGAAACAATGGAATAGTATAAAATAAAGTTATTTTCTCCTTATATCATCATATAAAAATAATAATAATTGATTCTGTCAGACAGTACTCGTAGCAAGAACGTGGACAGGTAGGGCATATACTCTCCCTCGTCATCCGATTAGACCCAATCGGGATAAGATAAGATGAAGGGAATCGCTTCGTGCGTGGTGGCTCTGCCCAGCCGAAAGGAGGCATCCTTGTAGGATCTCCAGCATGCAGCCCACCAACTCCCACCAATCCATGGCAAATAGTATTTACTTTAAATGAATCCACATGCTCAAGTCATCGGTCAGATCACCACTTGGTTGTCGAGTCGACGCGGGTCCTAGATCCCTCACATGTGCACAGTCGAATGCCTACATCATCCTTGAGCATCACACATGTGTCCAAGGGATCCATTGTCTTCCTTGTTTACATGCCTTTTCTTTGCACTTCATCTTCATCTCCCTTCTTAACGAGAGATCATTGGAGGATTGGCATCGAGGGAGCTTTTTATTTTGCAGGTGACACGTTAGTTTGGTATTGTGGCTGCGATAACTTTTTAAATTGTTTTCACTTAGAAATGTATTAAAATAATATTTTTTTAAAAAAAATTATTTTTGATATCAGCGAATCAAAGTTATCTAAAAACACTAAAAAATTATCAAGTAACATATTAGTGTGATTGTAAGTTTGGTTGTGATAGCTTTTTAAAGTGCTTTTCATTAAAAATATATTAAAATAATATTTTTTTTATTTTTAAAAAATTATTTTTAATATAGCGAATCAAAACTATTTAAAAACATTAAAAAATATTAAAAAACATTTAGAAACGCGCGTTTCTAAACAATCTCTTACATCTATTTCATCCCAGTCATATCAAAAGATAGGCGACTAAAACCATAATAATTATAATATATTGCATTAGGGCCTATATGACTTGTTGTATCCAAACAAGAGTATCAAAAGGCTTTTTATCTATCAACAAAAATGATTTTGGCTTGGGACGCACTCTCTACCTTAATAGGGTGTGGTTTTTTATTTGTAATATTGGCTATTATGTCTACGTGGATAGCATGTTTTTAAGGTAATTAAAAAAATAAACTTAATTTAGATATATACTGGGGGTGTGTTTGTTTTCTGGAAATTGATTTCCAGGAAATCACTTTCCAAACTTTCCTGTGTTTGTTTGTCATTAGAAAAATTAGTCAACGGAAAACACTTTCCGGTCAACGAAAAACACTTTCCTGTCAAAGAAAAATTTGGCTTGATTTCCAGGAAAGTGTTTTCCTTTTATTTTGGATGGAAAACACTTTCCAGAAGTTGTGAAAAATTTAGAAATATCATATTATCTGCTGATTATATCAAATTTGATCCTCAAACTTTTGACAATCAATATTACCAATGAAATAAATTTGTTGCTAATATTTGTTGGTAAAATTTAAGTTATAACATGATGAGTGACCACCCTCTCCCATTTCATTTCTTCTTGTTGTTCTTTTTCTCTACAAATAACAACAAACCCCAATATCTTATCACAAATCAAACTCCTATCACCACAAATGCAGCCACCCCAACACTTGTGTTTAGCATTGCGTTTCGAAAGCACTTTTAAAAAAAATTGAAAACTTATTATTTTTTTCTTCGAATTAACATTTTTTTATATTTTTGGATCATTTTGATGTGCTGATGTCAAAAATAATTTTTAAAAAATAAAAAAATATATATTATGATACATTTCTGAATGAAAAACACTTTGAAAAGTAACCGCAACCATACTCCTAAACAGGCTCGTCTGTCAACATCCCTGTTTTGGTTCATTTTTAGGATTCCCCACATCAAATAAACAAAACTACCTATTTTTTGTTTTAACTCATTTTTAAAAAGTTATTTTTTATGGCATTTTGATATAGTTTATGTAGTTTGTTTGTGTGTTTACTTGTTTTATAGTTTTTCTCATAGAAATTTGTTGTATGAATGTATAATTTGTACATTTAGAGTTTGTTTTAGATTTTGAATAATTGAATTTGTTTTTAATTTGGTGAAATTGATTTCAATTTTGTGACTTGGGTGTTTTGTAATGAAATAAATAATGGCTTATTCAATTAGTACGTTTCATATTTTGTTAATTTTATTGTTAGGTTGAAAATTTTAGTAAATGTGAAGAAATTTGAATTTTTATAGAAATTGATAATGATTTAAGGGTACTAATAAAATAGATTGAATAAATTTGAGTTAATTCAATGTTAACTAATCTATTTAGTTCACATAATTAATTAATACATGTTGTCATCAATATTGTATATATATTTGATAAAAATAATGTATGAGCGTTCTTGAACGTATCGAGTTTCACTTGAAGGGTTATGCAAGATGAATTATTATAGTGTGGTTAAGGTTTTTATTAATTACACTTTATCTAATTCGAGAAATATTAGTAGAGACAGTATTAGATGTTCATGTAAGAAGTGTAAAAATAAAAAGTTTCTTGATCTAGATGTTGTTACGATTCATCTTTTACAAAAAAAAAATTATAGAGAAATACTTGTGTTGGTTTACACATGGAGAACCATATGTTACTTATGAGATCATAGTAAAAATGATGGTTGGGTCAAACTCTAGTTCTAGGAATGTTTATGAGGTTGTAGATGTCAATAGCAATCCTTATAGGAGTATGATTATGGATGTGATGAGAATGAATCAGGGTTATGCAGGTGAATGTTCAATCATAGATGAAGAACCAGATACAAACACGACTAGGTTTTTTTATCGTTTAAAAGACTTCGACGAATCATTATGGGATGAGTGCACAAATTATAGTAAATTATCAATCGTTGAACATGTCTTCACCATTAAGTCGGATTATGGGCTAAATAAGGTCGGTTATAAAAAAATCATCGAATATGCAAGAAACATTTTACTAAAAGGGAATAGGCTAAAAGAGAATTTCTATACTATTAAATCCATGATGAAACCCCTTGGCCTAGAATACCAAAACACAAAATCATATATAAGGAAGTTATTGGACAAGTATGTTGAGAAGGGGGAAAATACAAGGATGATTTTAGTTAGTGTTATTGAGAAGAGGGGAATATGAAGATGATTTCAGCTAGTATTGTTGAGTATCAAGTATTTAATGGTCAAACAAGGCTATATCAAGTATTCTTATGGTGAATGGATGATAACTGGAATATTATAAATGCATATGGCACCTTGTATAAAGCATAAAAGAATTGAAATTAAATCATACATATTACACTGTGAAATCATTTAGGAAGACATACTTTGAGGTTGTTCATCCATTGCGAGAGGTTGTATTAGATCCTAAAGATAAAAATGTAATTATATTACCCCTAAACATGAATAAGAGTATGGGTTGACCAAAGAAGAATAGAAGAATGGGAGAAGAAGAAGAGGGACACAATAATGTTAGAAAAAAGGGCTCCCACACTAAGGTGTAATAATTGTAAAAATATGGCCATAATTCCAAGATATGCCAAAGAGATGGTGTTTCCCAACTTAATGGTGGTAGTGGTGGTAGGGTATCTATATGTGTATTTAGAGGATTCAGGGCATCTAAGACTACTATAAGAGGAACCAGTGGTGATATGAGGGGATCTATTGGTGCCACCAGGGGATCTATAAGATCAACCAATATATACAGAGTTAGAAGAAATGATGCTAGTGCATCATCATCACTATCCTTAAAGGTATACAGGTAATTCTCTAGCATATTATTCATGTTATTTCTATTAGTTTAATAATTTACATATAGCCAATCAATATTTTTCTTTTAAATTATAGACTGCTCAATTTACATCCTCTTAGTATTCAACACAAAAAAGATGCATTGAGTGAAGAATATCGAGATATTTTATTATCAGTACTGAACTGTTATGTATGTTTATGATATGGTCCATAAACATTTAGGATGTTAATGTTGCCTTAATAAATGCAACTTTTAAAACATATTGTATTGTTTATGTATTAATATCAGTGTTGCCTTGATGTTAATGTTACCTTAATGCATACAACTTTTGAAACGTATTGCATTGTTTATATATTAATGTTATTGCTGACTTGATGTTAATGCTACATTGGTGTTAATACAATATTGTTATCTGAATTTATTTCATGCATTAATATCATTTGTTTAACATGAACATAATAATAGTTACAATGCACATACTAAATTAGCTCTTACCATCAACTTCATACTTCTAATGTTAGCCTCCATATTATGATTCTTAATCCAAACTTGACATAACTTGTCTTTCATTCTCTTCACTTTATCTAGTATAAGCTCAATATCATTATATCATTAATACATGTAGACCTCTCATAGTTAATTCGATTTCATTTATATGTTTGCACCAATCAATGAAGGAGTTGTCATATGACCTATCATCACTTTGTATGATATTATTGTTTGATGTATATGAATTCATATTATGAACTTGTGTTCTTGTTTTGTAAAAAATTTAGGTGCTGAAAATCTGGCAACCAATGTTCTTTTTTTTTTGTATTTTTTATATTTTTTTATATTTATGTAGGGTATAAAAAATGGGTAACAACAGGTTGAGCAAAAAAATTTCCAATGTAAAAAAGCATATCCAGACTCATAATTTTCCAATGATAACCTATCAACCCGGGATAATTTGATTAACACACGACTCGTTATATGAGATCGAAATAACCCTGCAGAAAAAAAAAGCAAAAAAATATATCATAAAACTCAAGGCCTAATAACCTACTGTCAAATGATAAAATAAAAAGGAATCATTTTTTTAAAATGCCAAAGAAAAAAAATTTGAGTCAACTCAAGTTCATTTTACTAACCCACTACACGTGAAATGAGATTGGAAAACATTAAAATTAAAAAAAATAGAAAAAAACTAAAGTTAAATCAATAAAAAAAACACTGAAAAAATAAGTCTACCTAGGTTAACTTGACTAGCCCGAATTCAGGATAACCCCACATAAAAAAAACAAAAAAATCACAAAGCTCAAGGGTCAATAATTTAATGTGATATGATAAATTGAAAAAAAAATTATTTAAAAAATGATCGAGAGAAGAAAATCACGAGTCAACACGAGTTAACCTGATTAACCCGCTGCCCAGGATATAAGATAGTATAACCCTATAATAGAAAGCTGAATAAATCACAAAACTCAAGGCCCAATAATCAAATGTCGAATGATAATATTAAAAAAATTTATAAAAATGATCTCAAAGAAGATTGAACTTAAATCGGGTTAATATTCGAAACTAGTAACTTGAGTTATGAGACCGCGATTAACCAAGAGAAGGTAGACACGAGAAAATAATAAAGTGAAATTCCTAATCATAAAAAATTAAAAATAAAATAAATAGCAATCAAAATAATAAGGGCAAAATTTAACACAAAATTAAATGAAAGAAAATAATTAGGGATAAAATTGAGCAATTAAAAGAATAAGCACCAAAATTAAATACAAAAATTGAATGAAAAAAATTTTGAGTGACAAAATTGAAGTAAATACAAATTAAAGGAAACAATTGAATTTTGGATAAAAAAAATAAACTAGAAAAAGGATAAAAAAACGAGGACCAAATTATATATAAAAAAATTAAATGAAATAAAATATTGAGAGATGAAATTAAAAATAAATAATTTAAAAAACATAAAAATCAACACAAAAACAATCAAAACAATGAGGGTCAAATATAAAATAAATATAAATTAAAGGACACAATTGGATTTTGAAAGATTAGGCATGAATCAATATGGCAGGAGAGAGAAAAAAAACAAATAAGAAAAATAGCTTACCACCACCACACCACCGCGAACTTCATTTCATGTTCTGCCTCATTGATCGTACTACCACATGACTCTTCAAGAGACACGGCGTGTAATTATTTTTTATCGTTAGATGCCGTTGCATGAATCATTTAAAGGGTGCAGGCGGTGTCCACTTGATAACTCGTGTTAATAACTTTTTTTATTTTTATAATATTTATTATTTATTAAAAGATTAATTTACTTCCTATGCAAACTGAGAATAATAAAAATAAAAAAAAACCCTACGAGAAAAAACGAAAAAACCTTTGATAGCATGTTTTGTGTTTTTTTAGTGATGTTGAAGTCTTTTAAATGTTTTGAGAAACACAAAAAGACAATGGAGCCTGACAGGTAGATATTTTATTATAGGGTAAATTAATAGTTTTATTATATAATAAAAATATAAAAGACTGATTTATCCCTAACTATTTTAAAAATACTAATTTAACCTCATTTTCTTACTAAATTTGCTCTTCCTTGACTCTATCATTACGAAGAGTAAAAAATCATTATATTATAGCAATCTAACAGTGCAATTAATGCATCCTTAATTTTTCTTATGATGGCGTGACAGTGTATCGTCATAAAACTCATCTGCCTCTACATTAGCATTAACAATATTTATTTATTTATTTATTTATTATTATTAGTTTGGTAATTGGCACTATTGGTGTCCTCAAGCAATAATTATAATAATTTATAAAACGTCCCCATGAGTCTCCTGCCCTGCCCTGCCCGCCTCTCACACCCGTAATTTCTCAAATCTCTGATCCCGAACACCACCACCGCCGTCACCGAGAAAACAAAACAAGACAAAATAAAACCAAACAAAATGGATGGACCCATCTTCGTAATTGAAGCATCCGAAGCCGAATCGATGGCGAAACAATCAGGCCTCACAGTCCTCCAGCTCCTCCCTACCCTAGTCAAATCAGCGCAGGCCTTGGCTCGCCCGCCAATCTCCAAGTACCCCGTGGGCGCCGTCGGTCTCGGATCCTCCGGCCGCATCTTCTTGGGTGGCAACATCGAATTCCCTGGCCTCCCTCTCCATCATTCTGTCCACGCCGAACAATTCCTCATTACCAATCTCACTCTCAATGCGGAGCCCTCCCTAAAATACGTTGCTGTATCCGCCGCCCCTTGTGGCCACTGCCGTCAATTCTTTCAGGAAATCCGCCACGCCCCTGATATACATATCCTCATCACGGGTGATAGTAATAGTAACCACAACTACAAGAATGATTTAGCAAATGAAGAACAATTTGAGCCCATGTCTTGTCTTTTACCGCACAGGTTCGGACCTGATGATCTTTTGGGTAAGGATGTTCCCTTGCTTTTGGAGCCCCATCATAATAACTTGTCGTTTCTAGGTGATGACAAGTTACCAAATGGAGTTAGTGCTGCTTTTGAAGATCTGAAAAATGAGGCTTTAGAAGCTGCCAAAAAGTCTCATGCACCCTATACTAATTGCCCATCAGGGTTGGCCTTGATGGATTGTGAAGGGAAGGTGTTTAGAGGATCATATATGGAGTCTGCCGCCTATAATCCCAGCATGGGCCCGGTGCAGGCGGCTTTGGTGGCATATGTGATGGTAGGGAGGGGTGGTGGCTTTGACAGGATTGTTGCTGCTGCGTTGGTGGAGAAGCAAGGGGCTCAGGCGAGACAGGAGCAGACGGCGAGATTGCTTTTGAAGGAAATATCGCCAAAGTGTGAGTTTATGGTGTTTCATTGTGTTTCCAATTCCGGTTCCAGTCCCAGTTTCAACAATTTGAATTGAACATTGCTGCTACATAAAGCTACCTGATTTATCGGTCAATAAGAGATGCAAATGATTTGGATTGAATTAATAATGTTTTCTTTCTCTTGCTAGCAAGCTTTAGATTTTTCCATGACAAGATCTGATGATGCTTGACGTTTTCTTCAATTGAATAAGAAATATTTGCAAAATCTAGCAGTCAATTCTTTCTTCTTGGTGACTGGCAATACAAATTTCTTTCTGTTCTTGTTGGTCGAGACATGGTGCTTCAATCCCCCTTTGGCTATCAATATTCAAGTATCGTTTTGACGTGCAAAACTCTCATGAATCCCCTAATTCTAGTCTGAGGGAAATTTGTTTTTTATTTGATCGGAGACATGGATGCGCATACAGTACTCTTGATGTATGTGACCTTTTGACTGGGAAAAATAAAATAAAAATCTTTTGGAAGAAAATTTAACCCGAACGAGTCCGGATGATTAGAGTTTTTTTGATAATTATCTTGCTTAATATATAATAGATAAAATATGAACATCATTAAACTTGATTCCAGTTGCTCTAGCTCTAAATGTTGCGGGTAAAACAGTGTACACACACTGTTCATCATTGCAGATTTTAATGTGGATTCGTTTAATGTTTTTTATTATTATTATTATTTTGGTCATTTAGTTTTTTTTTTTTGGCGTGATTGCATCTTTGTTTTCTAAATTTAAAAACAGATGAATTAAATTTATTAATTAAAAATAAAATAAAAAAATAAAAAGCCACTGTAGATAAGACGCCACATATGAATTATGATTTCAAAGTTCTCACGCAAACTTTACTTTAGTGCTCAAACTTTACAGATTATACTATTAGGTTTTTCAATATTTTTTAAATTTAATTTTGATATAAAATTTTATTTTTATAATTTTTTAGTCTCTAGTTTGAAAGAAAAAAGAGAAAGATTGCTGAATTTTGACGATAAATAGAGAAAATTGATATTGATATCAATCCTAACTACCAAAATAGTCATTTTTTGTATCAATGAATTTTATTTGGTGAGAAGAGTTCCACTTAGGTGTTTTCATCATGAAATTATCTAAAAAAACAAATCTAAGCTCGAAAAGATTTTTTATTTTTTATTTTTGGGTTTTTGTGTATATTGTTTTTAGTTTTTTTATGTTATTTATAAGTTTGTCAATGTGTTTAAGCTCTTTTCTAGGTGTTTTTGGTATAAAAAAATGGGTTGAAAAATAATTTTTTGTGTGGAAAAAAAAACCTTGTTATTTGGGATAAACATATGAAAAATGTTTTTTTTTCAAAAAATAATAGGGTGAACAACATGTTGTCCATCCCAATTTCATTTTTAAAAAATAATACATGGCCTCTTTATTTGTTTTTGTAATTTTTCCTTAAAAATATATGTTTTTTTAATATTTTTTAATTTATATTTAAATTAATACCATTTCACCTTGATTTCTTATTTTTTTGCATATGATCTTTTTTAAATAGTGGTTGTTTTTTTTAATTATCTTGAATGTATATAATTTGTGAAGAAATTATTTTAGTTCATTTATAATTTTTTTTTCTGTTTTATATAATTAAAATTTATTAAAAAAAAATACTGGATAGTATTTCTAATAAGTACATCTTTGCGAGATATGTTTTTCCTTTAATTTTATTCAATCAATTTTATTTATATGTCTATTTTCACTATCATTTAATTAAATAAAAATTAATTTTAATAAATAAAGTCATTGAACACAATCAAGTAAATGGTCCATGTTGCGAAATCAAATATCTTGATTTACATCCGTCTCTCAACTTTTTTAAATATGTATTTAATTATCGTTAATGATTCTTTTTATTTAATAACACAAATGGTTCTTGATTTATTTAATTAGATATGTATATAAGTTTTTTGATTTACACTTACTATTTTTTATGTAAAAAATACGTTGAAAAAGCTAACATGTTCTATTTTTTTGTTGGAAAAAAATATCCAACACGTGGTGGAGTGTAAGTCAAATAACTGGGTTTTTTTATTAGATGGGGTAATTTACTTGTACTTGCCTTCATTTCTACAGTATTACTTTCATTACTTCAGTGGCATTCTATTAGTTACTCAATAATAAAGTTCATTTTAATGAAAGAAATGGACATAAAAAGGATTAAAAATATAAAATCTATGAACTATTAAAAATAATAAAAATATCTGATAATTTCTTTCTCTTAATTATAATTCTCTACTTCTTCAAAGTATACCATAAAAAATAAATACTTGAGCTAAAATTAAATTACTCCGATTTTGAAGCACAGAAAACAGGGCAGCGGTTAGAGCCGCCTTCTAGAAGAAGATTGTTCCAATGACTTGGAGGGGCTGAATTGTCGTAATACGAATAGATGCGGAATACATTTTTTTTAATTAAATCGAGAATCATGATAATTTTAACATCACGTATGAAATTGGGTGGACCATGAGTTTTTTCTTCTCTCGGCAACAGGGGAGTAAAAGTAAAAAAGCAGTAATTTTTTGGATCATCGAAATGGACGGTGTAAACTTAATTTTTAGTGGGATCCACCTCTAAAATCCATGTTTAAAACATTTAGCAAATGGTTATAAATTATGATTATAATGAAACACAGTTTCAACTACAATACCAAACAATTAAATCATGAAAAAAAACCCTAAAAGAAGCACATGAATTATATTTGACTTGTTGGTAATTGGGTATCGAAAAGGAAAGAACGCTGGCTTTCTGCGTTTGACTTCCAATAATTACGAGTTGTGGATTACAATCAGAGAGTAAAAGGAGTAAGTTTTATGTCTTAAAATACCAGTAGGTGACAAAAGCAGATCGATAAAAAGTGCTTTTTTCTGACGTGTATTGGGAAAAACAGACGGCAGATTCATTGTACACAAGGCTGGTTTTATCATGCTGGTAGGCTCATGGGAAAGATTAAGCGGCCCTGGTTGGCCCTAGCACACTCATTTTCCACTGATGCAAAAAGCACAAGTTCATTATTGAAGTGAAAAGCACAGACAAATCAAAGTAAGCTCCCACTAGTTTTCTTTATCATCGATGACCAAAACATTGAATTCCACTTCAATACGTGCATGGAGCTAGAAAACCTAGCTAGTTAAATCCAGAACTAGAGCCCTCAATAATTGATCAAAAGATAAAGAGATCAGCTTTGGATTTATCCGATAAAAAGAAGTAGTTTGGTTTGTATTAGAACTAGAGTTACGTACTCATATAGGATTTAAAGTCTATACAATCACATAGTCAATATGAGTGATGGTTCAGCACACATG
>Ga0325405_1002045_pt1 | contig 20752 bp, 11 predicted proteins | sample PopdelMetagenome_21_FD_205663 | JGI IMG/M metagenome (GOLD analysis project Ga0325405, IMG submission 205663) | Populus deltoides microbial communities from Bellville, Georgia, United States - Xylem-Control-R2 | ecosystem: Host-associated > Plants > Phyllosphere > Stem > Wood/Secondary xylem...
TTTTCTTATATGCCCCCCCCCCCCCCCCCAAAAAAAAAAAAAAAAAAAAAAACACCCAGCCTGAGCCTACCAAACATCTTTGACCTTTTCAGAAAGGAAAGAAATATTAAAAGTGAGCAACGACTGGTCACATCCCTGGCTTGCATAGTAGTCTCACCTAACGCTATTTTGTAAGCATTAGTAATAGGCAATTATTAATATAATTACTGGTTCTGGTCGATAAATCCCAATCTCCAAACATCCTCGTTTTTGCTTAAAAATGAGGATCGTATCAGTATAAAAAAAAGGGGTCATCAGCCACGACAGATTTGAATATCCTGCCATGTGGTTGTTGAAGTTAATGCTTGAAATTGCCATACAACTACTTTTTTAAGTATTTATTAATTTAAAACGTATCTTACCTTGCTTGATGATATCTGAGGCTGTTGCCAGGAAATTTCAGTCATTGCCCGGTGAAAACTTTTTGTTTTTTCAAAAAAATTATTTGTCAGAAGAGAGAAGCAAAGACATAAAGTGACGAGATATTATTGTTTTTGGGTAATAAAAATTAATTTCACGGTTTTTGTACTACCTTACTATTTTGGATTCAAAATAAATAAATAAATAAATAAATAAAACTCTCGAATTCATTAGGCGTGTATTTACTGTACCTGGTAGTCAAGAATACATGTCTATATTGTTGATTTTTCGAGCTCAAACTTTAAAACTAATATATAGCGAAATTCATTAAATTATTTTGAAAAATCATGCGAGGTTATTCCTTAAAATCACATGAAAAAGAATATAATCTAGGATATTCCTTATAGTTAAAAGAAAAATCAGAGAAATTTAGTGGTCATTCAAGCAAATTGATATTACTACTATTCACTCAACAACCCAAAATCATACCATAACTAACGACATAACTAAATATGTGGTAGCCATGCAGTTCAAAGTCCAGATAAAGGCATGGTCAAAATGCATATGAATTTCAGTTGATCAATGGGAATAATTTAATCCATTTGTTAGGAAATTTTATATATAAAAAAAACAATAATAATATAATCAATCCACCGGTGGTCCAATAAGCCTAACCTCAAGGACGCATCCATAAATAGACAGTCCTCCCATAACTAAACATACTCGAGAGAGCATCTTCTTTTCAAGCGACCCATTTTTCCCCTGCCTCCGTCCGAGCAGAGCCTCGAGTCTCAGCTTATGGCTCAAACAACTCCAAACCACACGCAGACCGTTTCTGGCTGGGCAGCCCTCGACTCTTCTGGCAAAGTCGTCCCTTACACTTTCAAAAGAAGGTAATTAGCAGTCAGTTTCATAGATTTTTTACAGTGTACTTGTTCCTCATACTATCAAGGAAATCAGCAGTAAACAGTGGACTTGTTTTGTGTAATGAACAGGGAGAATGGTGTCAACGATGTGACCATAGAGATTATGTATTGCGGCATATGTCATACTGATCTCCATTTTGCAAAGAACGATTGGGGCATTTCCATGTACCCAGTTGTCCCCGGGTAACAAGTCTTTAAAGTCTAATGCCTGTCGTGCAAATGATATATCAAGTCCTATATACATGTGTTTTTCTTCAAAGTTTTAATGTTTTCGCTGTATGATAGGCATGAAATTACTGGGATAATCACGAAGGTGGGGAGCAACGTGAACAAGTTCAAGTTGGGAGACAGAGTTGGAGTGGGGTGCTTAGCAGCTTCATGTTTGGAGTGTGATTTCTGCAAGAGCTCGCATGAGAATTATTGTGACCAAATACAGTTGACTTACAATGGTATTTTCTGGGATGGTAGCATCACTTATGGTGGCTACTCTAAATTCCTGGTTGCAGATCACAGGTATTGAACAGTCTTAATTATTAATTAATAATCCACTTCAATGTCCTAAACCCCCACCTAACATAAATTTGTCATCTTCTTCATGACTTTCGTGTGGAAAATAAAAGTGAAGTGGGAAAGTGATGAGCTGCAATATTATTTGTTAATAACAGTCGTTTTCTTGTGCGTGAATCCTTTATTTTTAGCAAAACCTCGAATTACCCTCTAACTATTGCTGAGATCTGAATTGAACCCTCAATTATTTTTGAAAGAAGAAGAAGAAAGAGTACAATTTGGATAGAATTTGTTAAAAACATGAATGGAAGGATTCAATCAAGAATTTCTCACAACTTTAGAGACCCAAATGAAACGAGAATTTGTTGGTGGACTCAATCAAGAATTATTATATATATTGGGAACTTATTTGAGGTTCGTCCTTCATTTTTCAATACAAACATTTATGAGACCAAATTAAATATATTTGATCTGAAGCAAGTAATTTTTATCTTATCGTAGAATGCACTTTGTTGATTGAAAATTGTTAAGAAAATACATTTTCTTATTTTGCTAAATTTCTACACGAAGGTATGTGGTGCGGATACCAGAAAACCTGCCAATGGATGCAACAGCGCCCCTCCTCTGTGCAGGAATTACTGTATTCAGCGCTTTCAAGGATAGCAACTTGGTCGACACACCAGGAAAAAGGGTAGGGGTGGTTGGTCTCGGAGGTCTAGGACATGTAGCTGTCAAGTTTGGCAAGGCATTTCGTCACCATGTAACTGTGATCAGCACCTCTCCGTCTAAAGAAAAAGAGGCCAGAGAACGCTTGGGAGCTGATGATTTCATTGTCAGCACTAATGCCCAAGAACTTCAGGTATGTTACCCTCTACTTCCAGGTTTCCACCAACCAAATTTTTGTCCCTATATAATTGCTTGTCCCCTTGTAGCTAGAATGGCTGTCGATTTGATTGGTCATTGGCCAACAAAAAGTCTGGTAAGTGGGATGGGCCCTCGGATCTCCATACTGTATGGATCACAAATTGACCAGTAATCTAAACTCTTTTCCGAATTAATTTTTAAGTCCAGTATAATAACGATGTGCTTTCTTTGGTATTCATTGTCCGCCGAGTAATTATAATAAATTAGTTAATCATGTTTGATAATTGGTAGCTACAGAAATTATATTTTAACCTCTGTGTTGTAAGATTTATTTACAATTTAGTCCTTTTATCAGTTTCATGTTATTTTTCAATAAGTTTTGTTTTCTAGAAAAAACAAAAGAGATAAAGAATAAATAAGTAAGAAGATGTATTTTTTGGATGGTAGGCAGCGAGAAGAACTCTAGATTTTATCGTGGATACAGTGTCAGCTAAGCATTCTCTGGGGCCAACACTAGAATTACTCAAAGTAAACGGGACATTGGCAGTGGTATGCGCACCAGACCAGCCGATGGAACTGCCAGCTTTTCCTCTGATATTCGGTAAATTAACGTTTTGAAGCTTAGTCGATTCATATGTAATCGAATATGGAACAGTAAAACAAGTGTTCTTCTCTTTTGCTTTCTTGTTTGTGGTACACAACGCAGGCAAGAGATCTGTAAGGGGCAGCATGACAGGATCAACGAAAGAGACACAAGAGATGCTGGATGTGTGTGGCAAGCACAACTTAACTTGTGACATTGAGCTTGTGAAAACAGACAACATTAATGAGGCTTGGGACCGCCTTGCAAGAAACGATGTCAGATATCGTTTTGTCATTGACATTGCTGGAAAGTCTTCAAATCTTTAGAGATACAGAAGTGCTCCCTCACATAATAGTATTCCTTTTTCTTAATTTCGTGGGCATATTTCTTTTGTTTTCGTGTGTCGCCGGAAATAAACAATTATTGCAAATTTCGGTTGGATCATTCTTCTTCTTCACGAGAAATGGCAAATTGTCTTAAAATCCCAAGCTTATGAATCATAACTAAGTGACCAGACTTTCATTTTATGGCAATAGAACCTGATTACGGAGGATAGAAAATTTTATTGACAACACCACGTACACAAACCAACCAAAAATCAAATTTCAAGTTCAATTTCAAGATATCATTAATTTAATTATAATAAACCTAAATTTAATATAAAAAAACATTAAAAAAAAATATTATAAGTTCGGGCAACCATTCTCAAACACAATTTTTACCAGGATGCATAATCTCGAATATGATAACTCAAGCCCATGATAGATGTATATCTGGGCTCAAACATAAAATCCTAAGCCCACCATCTGGGTGTCGATTAAATTGAGCAATTAGCTGATTTTTCCCTTCATTGCACGATACCCTTTTGATCCCTGTCCCCACCCCCGGCCGGCTTGTAGACCTAAAATCATACACAATTTCTTCTCATTGATAGAAAATAGCAATCATATTATCTTGTACCTCTCTCAACTTTTCCCCATTTAATTTGCTTATGATTGCTGGGTATAGTGAGTAGTTGATCTCAATCACTAGTTTGAATCTTCATACCACAGTTACAAAACTCAACAATTATAATTTTATAGTTAAGGAGGTACGCTCTATTCCTTAATTTTTGGGTTCAAGTCTTAAGATCAACACCCAGTAAAATTTATTAAATTTCTTTCAATTTATAGGACCGATGCGGGAATTCACTCTTAAAATCACATACAAAAATGTAAGTCTCGAAGGAACGCATAAAATAGGTTGAAAATATCTCTTATCATAAAAAAAAGATACAAAAAAATTATTTACTGACTTCTAATTCTCATCATCACGACCCATAATAATTAGGGCATGAATAAATAATGGAAGGTTCCCAAACCCTAGAGAAATCCCAGTTCATAAACCGCCCTTGTTGAGAAGAACTTGCAGAGTCAGTTGGAAACAAACAAATATGTGGCCACCTTTTAATATCACATAGTAAAGCTAGCTCAAATCTTAATTCTTTCCGGTTGCAAGATGCCTAGGAGTGGAAGCAAGAATGTCTTGAAGTTTCAAGGCAAATGCCTGCTCCGAAAGCAATCATATCGCGTGCTACTATAGTCGGTCTCGGTAGGTAGATTTAGGCTGGGCTTTATAAATTTTGAGGGGTTAAGATACAAGTTTGCAAACGTCTTTTTGCCCCCTAAACGTGAATAACAGGGAGAGAACAATCAGCCGCAGACTTGTGCCTAGTTCAGCAGATGAGTATGCCGACGGCTCATCAAGCTTATCCTATCTCCCTTTTGTTCCCTACTTTTTTTAACTCCGAATTGGTGGGTCGAGTTTGAGTATTGTAAGTGAAGTAATTACCGAGAAAGTTTTTTTTGCCCTTTTCTTTTATTACATGGAGGGCTTAAATCCTACAAATCGAAACTATTAAACACAATTCAGGAAAATTAATACCATGAATATCTCGAAGAATGACAGGAACAATTAGGGGATGACGAAGCCATAAATTTAATAGAGATCGGGATTTTTTTTTCCAATAAAGTTCTAAAAAAAACGTCACGCCACTAGATGTAGTTTGTTTTTTGTTATCTTATATGACATGATTCATAACAAACTATTGTGGACTAAATGGCATTTAAAAAGTGGAAATATCTGACGAGTTCCTTTGCATCTTGAATGATTTGACGGGGAAAAAAAGCAAAAGATTAGTTTATTTGCAAGTCTATTGTTATTTACAATCAAAATGAAGAGTTATTAAATCCAATTTAATTTAGGACTTTATCTAAAACTTGGATAATAAATTGAGTGGTTGAACCGAATTAATTGTAATTTTAAAATTTTAAAAAATAATTAAAATAATTTTATTTTAAAATTTTATTAACTTTTAATTAATTTAATTTGAAATCTTACTCAAATTAGATTATAAATAAACAAGTTATTATGTTAACCCATCAAATTACAACTTGTTTAATAAAATTGGTAGAAACAACTAGGAAACAAATATCATTACGCACCCATATAAATGCTTCTACTTTTAAAAGTGGAGACCGAGTTCGATCCTGTTTATTTTTATGTTTTAAAAGTGTTTTTGAAAAAAATTAAATTTTTTTTATTTTTTTTGTTTAAAATTAATATTTTTTGATGTTTTTAAATCATTTTAATGCACTGATATCAAAAATAATTTTTAAAAAATAAAAATATATTATTTTATATTTTTAAATAAAAAATATTTTAAAAAATAACCATAATTATACTTTCAAACAAAAATATTGTTGGCCGGAATGGTTTAGCATAGAAAAACAATAAAAAATCGGTGGCCTTTTCTTAAAGATACAGTGTAGAATAAATTAAGTTATACAAATTTAATCATCTTAGATCTTTGTTGATATACTTATATGATCGATATTAGCATGCACAATATCACAATATTTTTTGCTCACTTTTCAAAAACTCTGGATGGTAGCTGGAAATTACGATTTTTAATTACTAAGAAATTAAGAAAAAAAGAAGGAAATTAAGTAAAAGGAAAACTCTATATTTTCTAGAAGTATTTTTCCCTGAGGAGTTTCGAGACAAATACTTTAAGAAAAATAGCATGATCATCTCGTACAAAAAAAAAAGGGAACTAACAACGAATTTAATCAGCATGACCGAGTCATGTCAATCCTAGCAACAACCTCTTCTCTTGCTTACTTTATCAACCTTGAAATTTCATATCCTCTCGAGCTGTAGAGCGTCCATATTCAAAACAACGGATATTTTGAAAATTTGTACGCGGCAATCAACATAGCACTGAAGCTTCCTGAAGAAAGCTTCTTTTTTCTTTTTCTTAATAAACGTTCTGAGTTTATTGATAAAAATCCAATTATATTAAGATAATCAGCAGGTGATTTACATTTTTTTCAAACCCGGTCTGATTTAATGAGTTAACTTGATGACTAATCAATTCAAGACCTGACACGAGTTAAATTTCAAAATAAATCAAGTGATAATTGACCCGATCAGATTTAATAGACTAACTCGTGATTTAGTTGACTCTATCAAAACTTGATTTGATATTTTAAAATAATATCATTTTAATTTTATTTTTAATCTAAAATTATATTGTTTTGAATTGTTTCAGGTTAGCGTTATTTAACCCATGACTTAAGAGTTCAGTTAGATTTAATAATTTAGATAATAATAAAAATAAAAGGAATAGAGTAAGTCATAATATGTTCCACCAAAAAAAGGAGAAGATAATAATATTATAGATAATTGATTTCGAGCTAATAACGTATGAGAATATTTTTTAAAAACAAAACCTAGCTATATCGTCTCATCTCATCTTGTTCTTGCTACCACCATTTTTGATTGCAAAAGCTCTGTCTCAAGGCATTACACGTAAGGTAAACACAGCGTGTGAGGGATGTTATCGTGTGACAAAAGCTATTAAATAACGAAATGAGGCGGTCCTAATTACTTCCACCTGGACTTTCTTTATCCCTCATTTCTCATTTTTTTTAAAAACCAAATTGCTCCATATATATATATATATATATATATATATATATAAATGTGCCCCTAAATTCTTTAATCGAACTCTTAATCTATTTCAAGAAACCATAAAAAAGAAAAGGAAAGGATTCCATCAACATGACAAATCTTTTGTGGGCTAAGATAAGATCTATCTTTTCAAGGGCAGGTGTGTTTCAACATCACCATGTCTTTCTCGAGCTTATTTCCATCAAAATCCCATGGATATTTTGGAAAAATCTTTATTCCATGTTTTAGTTTCTAGAAATTGTTGATTCAAGTTGCTTCATAAGTTGCTTCATAAGTTTTCTAGTTTTGATCCTATTATTATTATTTTACAGTTTGATTCATGATTGTTGCTTTCTGGTTTCAGGAAGATCTCCAAAGGAACGTGGCAACAGCTTAAGCACCAAGCTGAACGTTAATGAAGAGTACAAGGAAGCTTTCAGGACGAAGTCTTATGTAGAAATGTGGAGCAAGGTTCAAGACCAGCTAAGAAAAACGAGTATTGATGGAGTTGACAAAGTCGCCGCGCCGTCTGATCCATCTCTTCCTTTATATCTTCACCTCTCTGACTATCTATTTGAACCACAACAGCAAGAGACACTCAGAGAGATGATGGGAAGCTTAAAGTTTCATCACCTTCTGGTTGATTACTTTGAAGCCAGCTCAAAAGCATGCCATATTTGTGAGTTGCATCTCCAGTGCATCCAACAAACACGAGGTAATTATAAGAAAATTAGAAGGGTAATCAAGTTAAGCAAAAGGGTGCATGATTCTGCACACCGTTCAGATAAGATACAGGGCGCTATGTTTAGAGAGCTGGCTGCTTATGCATTGTTAGAAAATCCGTTATCGATGTTTTTTAGCACTGAAAAATTCCTTGATTTTCATGACGACAACGTGGTGTTGCTCCATGGATTGACTTCACAAAAGAAAAGGATTATGAGGAAAGCGAAGTTCAGAAGGATTTGTATTAGGGTTGGAGGAGGATGTCTTGTGATATCACATACTGCACTTCTAATTGCCTTGCTTGTAATTGCAATTCATAGCATGGCTGGCATTGTGGCTGCACCAGGACTAATGGGTTGCTCGTTGTATGCATTCAGAAAGCAAACCAAGTTGGTTCATCGAGGGCTTGAGAAAAGCAGGTTTGAAAAAAGACTTGGCGCACAGCTAGATCTTGCTGCCAAAGGAATTTACATATTGATCAATGATTTTAATACCGTGAGCAGGCTGACGAGGAGCTTATTTGATGAGGTCGAACATCAGAAAGCTCTTGCTGATATGTGTGTTAGGAATAACAAGCCTGAACTATTGAAAGAGGTCGTGAAAGAATTTCACATTCACGACTCAAGCTACCTGGAGCAGCTAGAAGAGCTTGAGCAACATATCTACTTGTGTTTTCATACCATAAATAGATCCAGAAGGCTTGTTATGGACGAGATAATGGTTGCATCCAACAACAGTACAGCTGATGATCATCAACAAAAATTCCCATGAAGACGAGGACAATATTAGTGGCAGCAGGCGATATTTGGTGTTACAAATACAATACAGGATCCACATAGAAATTGCTTCTCCCCTGGCTCGGCTCACCTGGACTTTTGTTTTCAAATAACGTCAAAACAAGGCACTTCCAATGCCAATTGTTAACTGTGTATTCATTAATACAATCTCTATGGATAACCCAACTTCCAGCATATTATGCTGACGCCCGATGAAATCTACGGTTAATCTATATTCCCTGTTAACATGTTCAAGAAGTCCGTGTGTTTTTTTGCTTGAAAAATGTATTAAATTAATTTTTTTTTAAAACAAATCCAAAAACACACAAAAAAATTAATTTAAAGCTAAAAAAATTCAAGAATTTTCAAAAAAACACAGTATAACCGCAATCTTAAACACCCCCAAAAATATTTTACTTCTTTCATGGTCAGAAATTACTTTGCATATTTAGCATTGCCCGATTCTCGTCAGGTATGCCTAAAGTGTATATTTTGATATAATAAATTAAGAGAAATCATCAGTAAATGTAGAAATAGTTCTCTAGCAACCTGACATGTTCTATTGCCATAAAAAAGCTGTTTTCTTGGCATCCCAGGCATTACCCATCAGGTAGCGTAAGCTCAGTCACGCATCATTGTGCTACTTGTGTAAGCTATACCTCAATGTCCAGTATGACGAGGCCGCTTCCTACCCGCGTATTAGCAAAAGAAGCACAATCCAATTTACTGTTCTGCTTTATTCTATTTGTGGAGGAATAAAATGGACTGATAATTTAACGAGATACAATATGGGGGGAGAATTACAACTCGTCAAATTGGTTTGGAGATTAACATGGAGGGTGTGGCCCATCAAAGGAACGGATGACCGGAGGAATTCCACATGAAGCTCGGCAATTCTTGTTTTTCTCCAATGCCATAAAACTTACCTAAGCATCCCTGACAGCTCAGCTCCCTTCTCTCAGTTTCTTGTATTCTTCAAGGCCCAACAATGAAGCTTTGACCTTCAGCCAATCTGCTGGCTTTGGCATGATAATGGCAATGTACCCTTCCCTGTCTGTCTGCAATTTGGTCAGGAAAACATCTGATAAATTTAGATGCTGATACGATTATGTCTACCTAGGTATTTTCCTACATTTCGACACAAGATATGTAAGGCTACAATCAGCACCACACCATCATGTAGATTTCCAGTACATTGGGCCTTATTTTGGCACGAGTTGCTATTAACTAAAAAAGGGCAAATCTTGTAAAGAGCACATGATAGTTTTCTCTGAAGAAAGTAAGAGGGAATATTAATTGATCACTAATTCAATAATGAGATTCCTATCTGGAAAGACACTTGCATCTGAGATATGGTATGCATGGAAGAGTAAAACTTACTGAAGAGTTAAGCAATTCTGGCTGTTTGATTAGTCTGTCATTCACTTCCAACAGAGAGCCTTTAACACAACATCTGTCAAAAATCAACAACAAAATTCAACTCCAATATTAAAATGAAGTTAGGTGGGGGGAAAGGGAGTGTGGACCTGAGAAAAAAAAGTTGTACCTGACAATATAAGAATCATTCTGGGTGCAAACTTTACACAGAGCAGTATTAGACTCAAAGTGCTGCGCATTCTGCAAAAGAAGATCTCTGTTGTTGGTAAAACTTTGCTAAACAAGTATATAAGAAGATGAATCAACTCCTTATCCTAACTGCATTGTTACAAAACAGAAATCCGACTGGTCTCCGGAATCATTTCCCTCCAAAGCAGTCACATTACCTGTCAATGCAATCAGCTCAGATTTCCAGTTCTGCTATGTAAAACTGGCCGATTGCACTTCCAATGATACGAAACCCATGAAACCAATGCGCACAAAATGAAACAGTGCCGCTAAAAGAAGTGGAAACTAACTGATTTTTAGATTTGATCATCTTATTGTTTCAGTGAATGACACTATAAATCCAAATTAGATGGTGGACTTCCATTATCACTAAGCATCCAAACATCTAGAAAACCTCTAAAAAAAAAATCTTAATGCTTGCATCCATGTTAGAAATTTAAATTCCATAATCCCCATCAATTTAAAAGCCAGCAAGAGGCCCTTTTAAGAAACCAACCAGACTCCTAGTAATGGGATTTTCAAAAGGTCTAGTTTTACCAATTTCTTCATACAATTCGCTAAATTCTTAGGAAAGTTGCTCAATTTTTATACAATAAAAGAGCTACAGCCGTAAAAGAACGGACCTTCTTTCGCTTTCCGGTGACCTTAATGCCACTACGATCAGACTTGCCAACATTGAAATCAACAACCGTTATCCCTCCTTCATCCTTAAAAGCCACATGGGTCCGAGCCAAACCAATCACACACAACCTTTTTTCAATCCCAAAAACAAAACACAATTAATTCAACAATCAATCAAACCCTACAAATTTAAAACAAGAGTTAAAATACTACCCATTGGCATGCCTATAAACGTACTGGTCGTGTCCTGGCTTCACAAAATCTGATCCAAAATCCCACAAATCAAGCAAAGTATTAGCTTTCTTAAGCATCATAAATTAAACAAAAAACAAAAAAGATAGAAGTGTAGAGTTAATCAACCTGGAGCAAAATAGGAGACGAAGTTGGTCTGAACTGAAGAGGGAGGAGTGGTAGGAAGATCACGAATGTCAGGTAACAGCAGCTTATGCAACTCTTCTCCTTCATCTTCTTCTTCTTCCTTTAGTTCTTGGTCTAGGTTTTGAGTGGGATTGTTTCGTACTGATGATTTTTCAAGATCGTTTGCTTCATTATTCATTGGAATCTCTAGAGAGGGGAGACAAGAGAGTCGACTTTGGCAGCTCGTAGGTTACAGTTGAACAGTCCTTGTCTGTCTCTGATACCTGTTACGGCTGTACAATATATCTTCTCGGCAATTTTTGGGGGAGGGCGTTTTGTTAAATTTTGATTTTTATAAAAAATATTTATATATATATATATATTTTTATAATAATATCAAAAATATTATTTTAATACATTTTAAAATATAAATATATTTTAAAAAATAAAATCATTACTACACTTTTGAATATTTTCTTAAAAAATTAACTAACTTGATCTCAATAATAATTCCAGCCTTCTAGATATCCAAAACAAGCATTTTAAGATCATTAATTTTAAATTTATGTTGATTTAATCCCAAAATAAAGAACACCTCATGGACGATATATTATTATTTTGAGATCAACTTTAAAGTTTAGATTAAAAAATCTAATTATATTAATTTTTTTCATAATTTTAAACTAAAATTAATTGTATATCCGAACCAAATTGATAAATTGAATTTAATTTTATATTTTTAAAAATTAAATAAAACCAATTTAATTCATATATTTTTTAATTAAACTAAACTGAATATTTAATTTACAATAGTTTTCTTGAAATGGTCTGATAATCTCAATAACTATCCAAGATAGTGCTATGAAATTCAATTATCATTTTTTTTTTTATAATAAATGTTATTGGGTTTGTGAGCATTTTATTGTTCTATTAGTGAAGTGATGGACATGAAGAATTTGAAAAATCTTTGTCGGATGCAAGGATAGAGAAAAGGAAAAACACAGAAAAAAGGAATTCGTTTCACTAAAATATCGATCGAACAGACAGGCAAGCTCGAAAACAATAGCTTCAGATTAACTAGAACCCTTGAAAAGAATGAACTTGATCACACACAACATGGAATAAAAATTACAAAACAATATTTTGATGGATAGTAGTCTCACTCACACTCCCATGAATCCACATCATCTGACCACTTTACAGTCTAGCCTGATCTCTTGTCCGCCACTGATGCTACTCATCTTGATCATGGACTTAACAAAAGCTTTTTCAAACATCTCTTGGGAGCTAGCGAATTTAGAAACCAATGCCTTAGTTTCTCTTGTTGAGAGTAGAGCTTGATCTGAAGAGAAAAGACTATTTCCCTGGAGTAGCAACTTGTAGTAAACATTGTCGAATGTGGTTGTTGAAGAGTCCATTGTAGCACCTGCATTTTTTACCTTATTGTGTGCAGGACAGACAGTCCTTAGACTGCTTCCAAAAGATGGGTTCAAAGTTGGATCCACGTCGAGAGTCGCATTGAAGCTGTGGATTCTGTTCTGGAATGATGAACAATGAGAGAACCCAAGAGTGTGACCTCCTACACTCATACATGTTTTTGATCAGCTGTACGATTTTGTAATGGATCATCAATGTTTTCATGACGGGCCATTGAATATGTTACCTGAGAGAGCTACTAGATCCTTCAAAGAAAGACCTCTTTGGGAGAAGCTTTGCTGTAACTGGGAAATGTTAAAGGTGGGAGCTGGTAATTGCCTGGTTTCGCTTGCCTTCGAAATTCTTCCATCTTTTCTTCCTTTTGGCACATCCCAAGTGGGACCTCCAGACTAAGACATGCACACACATCAGATATCAATAATCTAAGCCAAGGTTGAAGGTTATAAGTTAATAGACAGTTGCAATAGCACAACTGCCATTATCATCACTGTTACTAAGTTTTTGTATTGTTGGAGGGACTAATTACCAAAGCTACTGCATCTCTTGCGGCAAGAGCCAAAATATCAGCACAAGAAACCACGCCAGGGCACAAAGCTTCCACCGCTTTCTTTGCATTATCAATAACATAAAATGCATGCAATGAAATGTTAGGAGGCCCATCTTTCTCCGCTTTGTTCTTACCCTTGGATGCCAAGAGTACAGAAGCGTCACAACCCTTCAAAATGCAACCAAAAGGAAATTAAGTAAGCTACCATTAATTTTTAAAGAACTGATGCATGTAACTGTAAACAATGTCAGTAATTACTCTAATAAAACAATCATGAAACTGCATCCGAAGCAGTGCAGCAGGAACTGTTTTGTCATTCATCATTGCCTTCTTGACAGCATTAGTAACAGCAGACTCAAGCTTAGGGCAGGTCTGTTCATAGTAGTTTGAGCTCAGGGCACTGACAGAGGAAGACATTTGGAAAATGACCAGAAGAGCAAATACAAGACCAACCGCCGCCGCCATTGTTTCTAAAACTTTGAATCGAACTCCTTATTCTTGATCCTCTGTTATCTATGAAACTCAACTGAAAGAGATAGGTATTTATAGTAGAGGCTCAAGAGACAAGACTTGCATCAGGGTTGTTAGTAAGGGATATGGTTGTTAGCAAATTTGGTGATCAAGAACCTTATTAGTGGAGTAGTGTTGAAGCATGCACCAAAAAAACACAACCCTTGTCACATTTTTGTTGTTTGTTTCATTCTTTTAAAAAGAAAGTTGATGCTACACTGGAGGCTTGCATCTTGACTTCCGTTCTAAAAATTATTGGACAGCATTTCAAGCCATGTTACATTTGATCATCAATCAATGATATTGTTTTTGTTGAAGTAGTGTTGAAGCATCCTTAATTATGAGAAAACAACCCATTTCTCGAGCCTTGACCAGCTAGTTTGAGCTTATTACTCTTAACTTGTGGCTAAAATTCATGTTTTATATTAGCTAGTTTTTACACATTAGCATTAGATTACTATCTTGAATTATTAAAGAGACGAAGATTGTGGAAACAGAGAGGACGTATTCCTCTTATTATACCCTTTTGTTTTAAAATAATAAAAATTCATTTTAAAATTATTTTAGAGATGACTTATTTTGTATATCCATATCTCTTCAACCAAATACTTTTTTTTCTTTTCATGCAAACTAAATTTACTAGTTCTGTTTAATGAAAATTGAGAATGGTCTCATACTGGACGAACAGTTGAGACCAGGGGAGCATGTAGGTGGCGGCCCAGATTACCTGCTTACAACTTTCTTCAAGCAAGATTATAAATACGTAAAGTGCGATTACTGGAGTAGAAGAAACTAACCCCACAAGAGCTTTAGAAGAATATGTTTGGTGGATGAGGTTGAACAAACAAAGGCATTCTTGCATAATTTAAGCCTAGTCAAGCTTTTCCAGCTTTTCATGGGGTATCTATGTATTCTACGGGTCTGAATCAACAACCTGATAAACTTCCAGATTATATTTTCGAATTTATATTTCATTAACGACCTTCGAAGTTGAAATCATCAATAGGTTCAATCACTTTCAGATTGTACAGCAGGAGACGCAAGTTAGCTGGAGGAATTTCAAAATTAAACCTTGTAATTGCTGTTTTTAATTTTTATTTTTTCTATTTTAGTGTACTTTGATGTCTTTCAACCATAGTTGCAAAATCCAAATCGACCCGGAACTTACACCTGGACATGGACTTAGACCGGTTAAAATTAAAAAAAAAAAGAAAAAACCCTTGTTAGTTTAATAAAAAAACATTGATTGACTTGTTGATCCAGTCGGGTGGCTTAATTAATATTAGTGGCGGAGATAGGAGGGTTGTCCCTTATAAAAAAAAAAAATTGTTTTCACAGCCTTTTCTTTAAAAATATTTATAGTTTTAATCCAAATAATAAAATAACTGAAATCTTGATTTTTTTTATTTTTTATTTTTTTGCTCCATCCCTAGTTAGCACAAAACCTAACCCTTAACTCATCGGTTTTTTTTAAATTAAAATAATGTTATTTTAATTGTTTTTTTAATTCAAGAATCAACTTATGAGTCATGTTTTGTTTCAAATCGATCTGGATGAGGTTTTATAATTATATTTCAATATAAAATTAATGCAGCTATTATATATTCCAACATGATAAGGATGAATAAAATAGTATCTTCAATATTTGAAGGGATTTGCATAAATTACAATATGATATGAGTTAGGGTCCGTCAGTCCAGCCAAGGGCCAAGTGCTATCATGTCGGGTGTCCTGACCCTTTGATAGAGTGGAATATAACTTTTAGTCCTTGTTGTTTATGAAAAAAAAACCCACTAATTATTTAGTTCCTGTAGTGCAATTGACCATGTTTAGATTAGTTTTTTTTCTTTCAAAAATGATCTTATTTCTTAATCAAAATTTACCATATTGCCTTCTTCCATTTCATTTCTTTCATTTAAAAAAATAAAAAAAATTATTGAAATATTAAAAATATAAAATTAAAAAAAATGATTGTTATAAAAGAATTTTAAATATGGAGATTAAATGATGTAGTTTTTTAAGTCACAATGTCAAATTAATTAGTTTCATTAAATGGATTGAACGTTAACTCAAAAAAACTTAAGTGAGATCAAACCTGATAAACTTAAAGAATTTTTTATTTTTATTTAAAACAATACCGTTTCAGTGTTTTCTAAATTTTTTGTTGAAATGATATTTTTTTATTTAAAAAAAAACTTAAAACAATATTATTTTATTTTATGATAGGTTTGATTTAAACCACCTAACATAGCTAACGAGTCTTGGGCCGGGTCATCTATATTTAGCAAAGTAGGGATATGATGGCTTAAAATGGAAAGCTTTGTGCTAAGATTGACTTCTAACCCTGAAGCTGGCTATAAGTTACCTGGATCTATTATGTTGTGATTATTTTTTATTTTAATCTTAGACCAGGCTCATTTTTCGAAAGAAATCATATTACTGCAGGTCGGAAAAGAAAAAAATTTCGCATGGTTAAAGCGGAGGTTTGCCGTCGCGTTAGCGGCTGAGGACCGAAGAGGAGGGGGACTCAAAGACCCGATAAGAAGTAGGAACAGTTGGGCCTCCAAACACTTTGCAGTCCAACAGCTATATTGTAACTTGTGGCCTGCCTATGACCCTGTGTTTATCAAGATACATGTTTTTGAGTTAGTCCCCAAACTATAACTATTTGCCCAACAGATCCCCAACCTAGATTATTTTTTTACCAATTGGGTCGCCGATGTATTAAGGTATTCTCCATTCTATCCTTCCAGTAACAAATATTCCCAACATTATCTATTGATTGGGGACCCAATTGAGAAGAAGTTGTAGATTGGGGACTAATCTGAGGTTACCTTTTCTATATTTTCACAAATGATATGGTGTTAATTTTCCTGGCAAACACTGAAATACAAGGATGAGAAATATAACCTTGAACATATCCTGTGCCTTCTGGTTCGTGAAAAATTCCTGCAATGCGTTTCCATGTCGAGCAAAAGCGAAAAACAGTCATCAAATCTATTGGTGGATCGATTCTTCTATCTCATAGAATCATGTTACAAGCATATGAATTGGAAAAAGAAAAAAGAAATCTTTTATTTTACAAGCTTAAGATAACCCAGATAAAGATATTATTTATATGATTAAGCTGCAAATTGATTGCGCTTCTTATTAAGCCGCAACTATATACTACTCTGCAAATCCCTGATCTCCAAATGTTCCGTGTCGAGCTTAATTTGCTTCCTTGGATTGGAAAGCACAACAGCTCAGGAGCAGCTAGCCTTGAGTTCACGGGGTCGCCTGATCCTCACCCTCCCTCTTCAAAGCACAATCCAGAGCCAGAACAGTACTGTCCCGGCCAACGTCAAGAAAAAGAAAAAATTGTGGCGGGCTGCTCTAGTAAAATTATAAGCACGCCTCAGCCAATTTAGAGGCTGAACTCTAAAGCTGCTGATGATTAATTTAGAACTGTACCGGGCTTTGGAAAGTCTGGCCAAACCCCCAATTTGCTGGAACAATGTCTGTAAAGAATCGAGTCTGTCCATCAGTAGTTGTGACCTTAAAGGACAAAGATTGGCCATTGAGATAAGCATTAGATTGCCAATTAGCCCCCCAGTTTCTTGACATTGCCAGCCAGCCTGTTTTTGAGCCTTTAATGGACACAGATTGAATGGATCCAGCTCCAGCTACATTGGTAATCAAGACGAGCTCAAAGTAGCTTCTTCCATTAATTGTGAATCTGACTCCACCATGCTTCTTGCAAGGAACCCTGCAGCATTAAACCACATAGAATATTTGATTATATATAAAAAAAAACAAATTGAAAAAAGAAAGTATAGCCAATGAATCTGATTAGTACTATACATACTTTTGGAACAAAACAGGCACGATCCCTCCCCTATAAATACCAATCTTTTCCCAAGCAGGCTGGGCCATATCGAAATGCTGGAGGGGAGGGTTGCACCAGCCTCCATTGTTGTTTGGAAGAGCAAAATTCGGGGGGCAGAAATTTGTTGCAGTAATAGTCACAGACCTCCCTTTAATACACCATCTGGAATCCGTTTGAAAATCACACATAATTCTGTAGCATTCTCCACATGAAGCTCCATCATTGAATAAAGCAGTGCTTAAAGCAGCAGTCTTAGTCCCATAACCAGTAGAATACAAGTTTCCATATCCACAAGCCCCTCCTGCAGAAGTGAAATGTTATTAGCTGTTGTGAACCCAAAAAACCATAAAGGCAAGAAAAGATATACGAAGTGTAGTTACATTACATACCCATAGTTCCTGAGGCATCACTGCCTCCATAAAATGTAGCATGACCTTTCATCCATCCTGATGGGGCAAATGCATTAACATTGATAGCAAAATAGTTGCAGAATTGCAGCCAGATTGCAAATGCAAGAAGCAGTTTTCCCATTTCTTGAAAAGATAGATACTGCAGAAACAATGATAAGAGAATGGAGGGTGAGGATTGCTGATAGCTAGTGTATTTACATTTGCAAAGACAAGAACCGCCTCTATAAATAAGGTAACAGATGAGGCAGACTTCCTTGACGCAACATCACATGTGACCTCTGATAAACTTGTAACACTTATTACGCTTGAATTATCTCTGAAAGAATGCAGAATTCTGAACCTCATTCAATTATTCCCACGTTCTCATACTCTCTTATTGCATGTCCACATGCACTCACCCAACAGAGAAGCCGTGAAAAAATCAAAATCCACAAGACAAATTGCTTCTTTTAATTGTTAAGTTGGTGGTATTTGACAGCATATATATTTTTTTTTTCGTAGATCATATCATATTGCCTCACATGGCAATGCCTTGACCCTTATGATGCAATGATATTAATCATGTCTCATGAGCACATGACTCGCATTTTATTTTTTATTTTACGTTGGACGGTGATGTGTTGGTATATCTTTCTCCTGTTTAGATCTGTTTATACAAGGTTTTAGGCTCAAGCAAATCATCATGATTTTTACTGTTAATTAAATTTATCAAAATTAAAGCACCCAACACCATGTAGGGAGGGATTAGTGATCATTCTAATATTTCAATCTGTTAAGTTTACTTTAATCAGAAGGGCATAATTATTTTTTATAAAAAACTTAACTACCGATTGATGAGTATGTTTGGTGGATGATATTTTTTAAAAATATTTTTTAAATATAATAAAAAAATTAATTTTTTTTTCTTTTATTATTAACAAATATAAATCATTAAAATATACAAAAAAAAAATTGACAGTTTTATCGGCAATGAGTAGGTAATTGTGGGAATGGGATTAAGAAAAAGTAAAACAATTGGGATTCGGTAATCGTACAAGTAGGAACTACATGAAGTTGAATCAATCAACAAGCACATTTCCATGTAGTTGATTTGATATGATAATAAAAAGTCAAAAACAGAACATGGACTCATGAGTACAATAGGAGTTTCCTTGTTATGTGGCAAAAATGATTGGAATCATATGGTCCGCACGAGATTAGCTGATCGGACGGGAGAGATTCCTGTTTTTCGAAAGAAAAAAAAAATTGATTTACGTGTATATTTCTATGTGGTGTGGGTACATAGATTAGAATTCGGGATCTCTCGTTATTCGTTTTGTCCCTGGCCCCTTAATCTCTTGATATGATGAAACACCTGGAAACAAAGACATGACCGAAGTACCTTGGTCTTCCTGGACTTCTGTACCATCCTCGGTTCTTTAATGTGGAGTCATATGACACGTCAGGCCTAGTTATAGAGGCCAGATTGGGAGCTTGTAGGCTGTTGCTCGATTTGTATCCATACCACTTCTCTTGAAGAGGCTTCGGGTTTGACCCTCTCTCTTGTAGCGTAAATGTCTCGAGTCTCCTTCCATATATCAGCCACCAATTTGCATGATCAATCTTAGCTTTAATTGCTCCATCACGGATGGCCTTTGCTACAATGTTTTCGACTAACATCAGGACTGGACTGCGCAACATCAGCCTTGTAATTGCTCCAACACGGATGGCCTTTTGCTAAACTTAGGCACAGAACAGTTAAAAACACATATTACTTTTTCTCCTATTTTTTTCAACAAGCGATCCATAAGAAATGATCAAAAGCAAATTCCATACCTGCTGACTTGAGCGTGATCGGAATTTTGGTGCCTTTGACCTCAATTCCTCTGCCTGATCATATAGGTTGTAATGCAGGTAATTATGAAGCAACAGATTGAGAAGTGTTTCCTACAGCATTGTCATTGTATCACATATGAACTATTGAATTCCAAACAAAAGCAGAATTCAGAAAATCCAGAATTAAAGTTTCTTCTGTCATATTCTTCCTCAAGCGATTCGAAATCCGAACCGCTCGTGCTGTTCAGAAAACATCCGGGCTATGTGCAATATATGATACTATAACTATCAAGCCTGCTAAAAAGAATTGGAAAAGAAAAACACAAAGCAGATCGATAATAGCTTAAAAAAAACATAATATAGATTAATCGATGTGAATATAAGAGTTGCTAACTTCGAAGAGTGACCATGATAGTTCAGCTCGGATATATAGCAGCAGAGTTGTTGCTTATCTCTGAATCCTTAGACATTGCTGCTGAAAGCTGTATAAGACGTTAAAGAACTATCTTATCTTAAAGTTTAAGTTGTTAAATGAAGAATTAAGATATGATTTATATTATTTTATAACACACTTCTTTTAAAAAAAACTATCTGGTCTTAAGACTTACACAAATATACACTACCATGTATTATTAATTAGATTTTAATTAAAAGAGAGAATAAAAGTTGTAAGATCCGAACTCGTGATCGTTTGGTTGAAATAGTTCTTTGACATGGTATCAGAGCTTTGTTGATCAAGGGGTCACAAGTTCGAATATCATCACTCTCATTCAATTTGATAAAAATTAAGCATAAGGTAGTGTAAGTCTGC
>Ga0325405_1002046_pt1 | contig 20741 bp, 12 predicted proteins | sample PopdelMetagenome_21_FD_205663 | JGI IMG/M metagenome (GOLD analysis project Ga0325405, IMG submission 205663) | Populus deltoides microbial communities from Bellville, Georgia, United States - Xylem-Control-R2 | ecosystem: Host-associated > Plants > Phyllosphere > Stem > Wood/Secondary xylem...
AATGGAAGGTGAAAGAAAACGATGCCATTTAGTTTCAAAATATTGAAGGAGGGTGGAATTAATTGCGTCGTTCTCCATATCCTCCCTGTCTTCCGAAATTAATTAATTTATAAATGTCTCGGACACAAACGCAAATTCAGCATTGATTAACAAGTTGTCCGCCCAGAAAAAACCTAGTCAAAACTCGTTCAAGTTTGCAAAATAATATTGATGATACCCCAGTGCCTTACTACATCAATTGACCATTACTACATTAAATTACTGATTAATCCTTCCACCATCTTTTAAAATTAAATTTTTTGTTTCCTGTTGTTATGACTTCGTGACAAAAAGCACTGTGATTGATTAATTTATTTGCACAAACTTCAAAGGAACCTACTTTAGGGGTGAGCACTATTCAAACAAAAATTTATCCAAAATTCTTAAACCAATTCAGTTTAAAATTCTTCCTAGAAAATATATTGCTTCGCCTTTTTTTTTCCCGCACCATGAAAAAATAAACAATAATGAATAACTTTTTAATAATTAATTTCAATAAACAAATGATATTTGAAATTTACAAATATGAAGGTTGCCTGTACGGTAACATCAATGATGGAATCGTCAATAAAAATGTTTTTATTTCAGTGATGTTGGGTTTTAAAAAATTCTGAATGGAAGCCTATAACTGATACTTCGTTCAGAAAATTCAAGGTTAATAAATATATAAATAATTTTTTATTATTTAATTTGGTGAGTTTTTAAATTTTAATAAATTAATTATTTTATGAAATTGACTTTGCAATAAAAAAATTTATTTGTCAGGAGGATAACAACATTGTTTATAGGAGAGTATGAGAGAATCATAACATCATTAGGTAAAATTGAATGCAGAATGTGATATTTTAAAAAAAATTGTTTAAATTTTATTTTTCTTTATCTTAACCAATAATATTTTTCTTTGAACCAGTTTGCGTAATTTATGGTATGAGGTGTAGAAAAAATCAAAGAAATATGCAAAAGAAAGTGATCTTCCAAACTTATTTTAATTTTTTTAAAAAAATATTAAATAAAATACTCATGGAATCACTGACAAACTTTACATTATCGACGAGCTAAGTTCATCGGAGAGTCCTAGAAAGTTGAAAATAAATTACATGACTTTACCACTAATAATTATAGTCGGAATTACTAACAGACTAAATCTATCAAAAAATTCATTAATAGTTTAATTTTGTTGGTAATATGAATATCAACACCATTAAAATTATGAACAATTTATTTTGTTGATAGCATGCTATATTTATCGATAAATTTGCCAACCGAATAGATGCCAATAATATCAAGTTTTGCAAAGCCCACGGGTTGATAAATACTGTACCTTATTATAATTCCCTTGCAGTTTTTCTTTGGTGGCTGTTATACTTAAACGAGATCCAAAAAAGGAAAGGAAGGAAACAATTAATTTAATTAATTATTAATATTTCGTTATAGTGTTAGGTGGTTCGAGTTACTATATAAATCAATGCTTGGAAGGCATACTACGAACAGGAGTGTAAATCAACCGTCGACATTTCTTTCAAGTAAAGTTTCTCTCTCTTTCACTCTCCACAGTCTAAAGTTTTCGTTAGTGCATAATGCACACTTCACAAGTTTTCACATATGTATCATTTTCTTGTGCATTTACTTACTGAGCATGCTAGCTTGCTGATATTGGTTTTCTTCACCGGCATCAATATCAGCATCCTACCTTGCTAATATTGGTTTTATCTTCCGTAGTTTGGAATCTTTATCTTTATTAAAATGATGTTATTTTTAATGATGCTGCCTCTAATATTCAAATCTGTTTCTTCATGGTGTGCTGAAGTATTGCTTTATGGTTGAGGCTTAATTCCAACTCTTTAAAGCTTAATATAGAGAATGTTTAGTCGGAAGAAGTTAGTTTCTTATGATTTGTTTTTTTTGTTGCTCTCCCATGTTTCATGCAATAGTTTTTGTGTTTTTTTTTTCTCTGATTGGTCATATCTGATGTAAGTTAGACCATTATCTTTGTAGTCTTTTTATTAATAAAATTTTGACTATTAACAAAAAAAAAAAAAAAAAAAAAAACCATTCGGATATATTGCCAATTCAGTTCGTTTCAATAATACAAGTACTCTTCCACTTTCCTTATAACTACTAATTATTATATCATTAACTCTTTAATTGTTTAATCATTGATTGTGGGCGGCAATAATACTACGTACTATATACAGCAAAGAAGAAGAAGGGTTTACGTGCAGTTCCCATTAATGTGGACGGCAATAACAATACTTAAAAGAAAGGATTTGAATATATAAATAGTTTAAAGATTGATAGAATATTAAATCTCCTCTTCCTCTAAACTTGCGTTTATCCTATACAGACAAGTGTATATCGAAGCTTGAGCTCCTTTCAATATAGAAGAAGTAATATATATTGTTTTCCTCGCTCAATTTAAGGAGCTAGCTAGCTATATATTCAAACTATTAAAAAGGTGCTGCTATCAGAGGTCAAACTTCGAAATTAAGCTTTGAGAATTCATATTCTCGTGAATTTCTTAATCATTGAGTGAATAGCTAGCTAGCCTGCCTTCTAGTATATGAAAGGTGGTTTAATCTCAATGTCTATGAAGATTGATCGTAGAACACACCCAACCGAAAAATCAATTAAAATATTTTGTTTTACTCTTTTATTTTTAGTCACTTTATAAAAGGCTACGATTTCAGCACTGTCCGTTGAAAATTTAAGCTGTCTGCTGTTTTTCTATTCATAAATGAAAAGTCATGAGCTGATTCTTGTTTTATTTTTTTTATTTATTTTAAATTATTTGTTTTTGATATTTTCATATTATTTTTAAATATATAAAATTTATATTTTAAAAAATATTTTTAGGTTTCAATGTGTTTTAGGAAACACAAAAGGCCAAACAAGTTATATGTATACATGTTTATATACACACGCCATAATTTTTTGCAGTCAAACAAATCATCCAATCACCGCCGTTAGATTCTCAACTGGTTGCTGTCGGCAAATTAAATTTCCCCGATCTCCCCTATAAATAGTCTCCTCCATTACAGAAATCCTCTTTCTTAAGATTAATTTCAAACACAACAACATCTCCTATATATTTATATCTACTTGTGCAGGTAATTGAAAGAACGTACGTATACATAAACACGTTATTTCATGGCAACCAAATTCTTGGCATTAGCATGCATTCGCAAAGAGAGTACCTATGGGGATTTATCACCAAGGCCAAGGTATCCTTCGATGCCGAAGTACCCGAAAGGGGTTTCAGTTCGAGAAACGAACGTGGAAGGATCAGAGGCAAAGGCAGTGTTTTCTGTGATGGGAATGACATGTTCTGCTTGTGCTGGATCTGTTGAGAAAGCTGTCAAGAGGCTTCCTGGGATTAGAGAGGCTGTTGTTGATGTCTTGAATAACAAGGCTCAAGTTCTGTTCTACCCCAGTTTCGTTAACGTAAGTTATTAATCTTTTCTTGATCCAACTTTTTTATTTTGTATTATGCGTGAAGGAAAAGCAACTGGAATTCTTTATTAATGTTCTTAGTTTGAAATTAAGAAAAGCGAGAGGCAGAAGGAACTTTTATCATTTGCTCTTCTTCTTTTGAATCTTACACTAATTTGTTTGTAATTTTAGATATTAAGTTCCTTATTTTTAGTTAATGCCACCTGAGAGTTCTTGTTTTTGTGAAATAGGAGAGAGTTATTTAAGGTTGAGACCATGTCATGTTCCCAATCCCCAACCTTCAAATATGTAGATAATAACAAAGTATGCTCAGTTCCTTATCATTAGCTAGCTATAGATGGAATACAAACATGTCTAGTGCTCCTTCTAAGTTGCAAAATCTGACATTGCATTTCACTAACCTATATATATTGCCATGTCAATTTGCCCGAGCTGATAGTTTATAGCACGAGCTGGTAGTTTATAGCAGTACACCACTCACTAACTGTCTTAAGGTGTATTTCCACTTCCATCAATCTGTTGACATATTAATCGGATAATGATAGGAAGAGACCATTCGTGAGACTATTGAAGATGCTGGATTTGAGGCTACATTGATTCAAGAAGGGACCAGTGATGGATCCACTCAAGTATGCCGAATTCGTATTAATGGAATGACTTGCACTTCTTGCTCCTCTACTGTTGAACAAGCTTTGCAAGCAATTCCAGGTGTGCAGAAAGCTCAAGTAGCCTTAGCAACTGAAGAAGCAGAAGTTCATTATGATCCAAATATCCTGAGCTACAATCAGATATTAGAAGCAATAAACGATACAGGATTTGAAGCCATACTACTTAGTACTGGCGTAGACATGAGCAAGATAGGGCTCAAAATTGTTGGAGTAAGAACACAGAATTCAATGAGAATAATTGAAAATTCTCTTCAAGCTCTCCCTGGTGTTCAAAGTGTAGACATAGATCCTGAAGTCAACAAAATTTCCCTTTCTTACAAACCGGATGTAACTGGTCCCAGAAGTTTTATCAATGTGATTGAATCAACTGGGACGTCAGGGCGATTCAAGGCAACGATATTTCCTGAAGGAGGAGGAAGAGAAAGCCATAGACAAGAGGAAATTAAACAATATTACCGATCTTTCCTATGGAGTTTGGTTTTCACAGTTCCAGTGTTTTTAATATCCATGATTTTTATGTACATTCCTGGAATTAAGCATGCATTAGACACCAAAATAGTCAATATGCTGTCTATAGGAGCAATCTTGAGGTGGGTGCTATCTACTCCAGTTCAGTTCATCATAGGCCGTCGATTTTATACAGGTTCTTATAAAGCTTTGAGGAACGGTTCTCCTAACATGGATGTGTTGATCGCCTTAGGAACAAATGCAGCCTACTTTTATTCAGTCTATTCGGTGTTGAGATCCGCTACCTCTCCAAGTTTTGAGTCCGCAGATTTCTTTGAGACTAGCTCAATGCTTATCTCATTCATTCTTCTCGGGAAGTATCTTGAAGTTCTGGCTAAGGGAAAGACATCCGAAGCCATTGCCAAGCTTATGGACTTGGCACCAGGCACTGCAATATTGTTGACTTTGGATGATCAAGGAAATGTGAGCAGCGAAGAAGAAATTGATAGTCGGTTGATACAAAGGAATGATGTGATTAAAATCATACCTGGTGCCAAAATAGCCTCAGATGGTTTTGTTATTTGGGGGCAGAGTCACGTGAATGAGAGCATGATAACAGGAGAAGCACGGCCAGTTGCAAAGAGGAAAGGTGACACAGTGATTGGAGGGACTGTGAATGAGAATGGGGTGTTGCATATTAAGGCAACGAGGGTTGGATCAGAGAGTGCTCTTTCACAGATTGTTCGACTTGTTGAGTCAGCTCAGATGGCTAAAGCTCCTGTCCAGAAGTTTGCTGATCGTATCTCCAGATACTTTGTTCCTCTTGTAAGTATTTAATACACGAACAGTTCGAATTAACCATTAATTTCATAAGTTGATTTGAACTTCTGTCACCAGTATTTCGCATAAGCATTCTACTTTAATAATTTCTGGTCAACGTTTGCAGGTCATTATTCTTTCCTTTTCAACCTGGCTTGCGTGGTTTTTAGCTGGAAAGTTCCATGGATATCCAGGCTCTTGGATACCAAAGTCCATGGATAGCTTTCAGCTTGCTCTCCAATTCGGAATCTCTGTTATGGTCATAGCCTGCCCTTGCGCTCTTGGATTAGCAACTCCAACTGCTGTCATGGTTGGTACTGGAGTCGGTGCATCTCAAGGTGTTCTAATCAAAGGTGGCCAAGCATTAGAAAGTGCACATAAGGTTAGCAAGAAATTTCAAATTTCTATTTCTACAGAACCATGATATTATAGGGCATTGTCCTGACGAATTCACGTAATACTTCAAGATCATTTCTGGCAATCTGAGAAACTGAAATTTGTTCAAGTTATTAAACTTTTTTTCAGTCCTAAGAAATTCTGTACATGAGGCACGAGCCTTTCAGGGACTCCTTTTCTGATAAATGATTTTTCAGGTGAATTGCATTGTCTTTGACAAGACAGGAACTCTTACGATTGGAAAGCCTTTGGTTGTTAGCACGAGACTCTTGAAAAATTTGGCACTGAGGGATTTTTATGAGCTCGTCGCTGCAGCTGAGGTAAGCTTTTCTCCTTATATGAACTCACTGTTAGAGTGTCTGCTTACCAATACAATCTAAATCTTTGGCCATTCTAGTGTCTCTACTGAAGCATAGAGAATCTGGGTTAAAGTATCTGCTTAATGTTTATTGTGTGATGAACATTGACATAAAGTTGGTGTTGCGCAACCACCTCAGGTGAACAGTGAGCACCCATTGGCCAAGGCCATTGTAGAGTATGCCAAGAAATTCAGAGAAGATGAAGAGAGCCCTAAGTGGCCAGAAGCACAAGATTTTGAGTCCATTACCGGACACGGAGTGAAGGCTATCGTCAGAAACAAGGAAGTGATAGTGGGAAATAAGAGTTTGATGTTGGAAAACAACATCCCCATTTCAATTGACGCAGAAGAGATCCTCGCAGAAACTGAAGGGATGGCTCAAACTGGGATTTTAGTATCTGTTGATAGGGAAGTGACTGGAGTTCTAGCAATATCAGATCCATTGAAACCGGGTGCTCATGAAGTCATTTCCATTCTCAAGTCCATGAAAGTTAGGAGCATCATGGTGACAGGTGACAACTGGGGAACTGCACATTCCATTTCCAGGGAAGTTGGGATTGAAACTGTTATTGCAGAAGCTAAGCCTGAGCATAAAGCTGAGAAAGTGAAGGAATTACAGGTACATAATTAAACTTTGTTTTTCCCTTTCTCCATTAATTTACTAGTTAAGAAGATTTTTTCTGTACTTCAATTTTTTTTTCATTCATAGGCTGCAGGCTATATAGTGGCAATGGTAGGTGATGGTATAAATGATTCACCAGCACTTGTAGTCGCAGATGTTGGTATGGCAATTGGAGCAGGCACAGATATTGCTATAGAGGCAGCTGATATAGTTCTAATGAAGAGTAACCTGGAGGATGTGATTACTGCCATAGACCTCTCCCGGAAAACCTTCTTCCGAATTCGCCTGAACTACATTTGGGCTTTGGGCTATAACATCCTGGGCATTCCAATAGCTGCCGGGGCCCTTTTTCCAGGCGCTGGATTTCGCTTACCACCCTGGATTGCTGGAGCTGCAATGGCAGCCTCTTCAGTCAGCGTTGTTGTGTGCTCACTCTTGTTGAAGAATTATAAAAGGCCCAAGGAGCTGGAAAATCTAGATATCGGTGGAATAACGATCGAGTGATCAATAATTACAATGGTTTTGATTCAGGTTTCTTTTTTTTTTTTTTTTCTTGTGAAGGAGTGGAATTTGCCTTGTGATATGTGTTCCTTGAGCAGTGTAGATAGTCTGTACAGAGTTGTTGATGCTTGTTAGTTTTTTTTCTGTATAAATACATTTGCTAGTGGTAACATGCACCGTCGATTCTTCTTAAATGTCAATGCAAGTATTAAGTATCAAATGAAGGTCTTAAGGAAGATCAGCAACCAAAAAAACCTTTTCTGATGCATGTAATAACTTATTCAGTTTGCTGTTTTTTTTTTTTTTTGATAATCATCCCAGCAAGACTGATGTAAACCTGCAATTTCCTTCGTAGTTTTTGCTGATGAAAATATATATAGTTGTCATCGACAAATGGCTGTAACCGAAAGCAAGACAAACACTAAAATCTGTGGCAAGTCAAAGCGTCCATGCATGCTGCAATTGTTAGGTTGAGCAGCAGGTGATGATCAGAAATATGTTGATAAACGGAAGGGAGTCCTGTGGGGTTAGCGAAAAGTTCATTCAGACGCATTGCTAGACATTTTGTGCTCATGCATTATATGGAATAGGGTCTTAATTTATCCGTGACCTAACGATTCCATTTGGTGTGGAGGTTTCGCATTCTCATCGTCATCTTTTCTTATTCTAAAAAAGAGAGAAATTTTTAATGAGCAATAGATGATAGAAACATGGACGAAGTGGCATCCACTTGCTTGCTGTGAAAATCTTGAATATAAAATCAAACCTAGATTTCGTTTTCCTAACCACACTCAGAACTATGCGAAAAAATTCTAGAATATTATTGCTCAGCATTTTCCATTCCTATATCAACATGCATGGGGAGAAAGTCCAAACTCCGTATATTTCCTTCTTTAATATTCATTGTAAACATGAGGGCAGAAAGGCTTAAAACCTTCCTTTTCCCAAATCAAGAAATAAATTATTTTTGTTAGGTATAGACATGACTCGTGAGGCAATTAAAACCATTATGGGTATATCCACTACCAAACCATAGTGGCCTGCTTGGCTACTTTCATAAGTTGCCATTTTCTTAGAAGTAGCTAATCCCGGCCGGTTGTACTCATTGGCTTGTGTCTGGTATGAAAGATAATGATGTATTAGATAAGATAATTTTTTTTTTGTGTTGTTTGGTGTATTTGTGTTCCACTAAAAGGATAGGATAAGCTTGTCTAATTTTTTTGTACAATGATTACTATAGATGATCCGAGTTAATATAAGGATAAAAATAATTGTTATCGTAGTTTTAAAACTGGACTAAAAGTAAACACGAGGCAAGAACCAGGTCATGGGTCAGGTTGGCCATTGACCCAGAGCAACATAAAAATAAAAAAAATTATTATCATAATTTTAAAAACCTGACCCGGAAGTAAATCCAGTGTTAGACTCGGGTTGTGGGTTGAGTTGAACGTTGACTCAGGATAACGTAAGAATAAAAGTAATTATTATTATAGTTTTAAAACCCAACTCAGGGCTAGGCCTAAGTCACGGGCCAGGTTGACAATTAACCTAAAATCAACGTAAAGATAAAAATAATTATTATTATACTTTTAAAATTCACCTCGAGAGTCGACCCGAAGCCAGGGTCGAGTCACAAGCTTGGTTGACCATTAACCAAGGTTGACATAAGAATAAAAATAGTTATTATCATAATTTTAAAACCCCACTCGAGGGTTGACCTGGACCACAGGTCGGGATGGTCAACCCGGGTTGATCTAAAGCGACATAAAAATAAAAATAATTATTATCATAATTTTAAAATATGACTTGGGGGTCAACTTGAGGTAAAGTTTGAGTCACAGTTTTGGAGGGTCAACCCAATTAAAAAAAATCATAGCAATCTCATTTTGACATAAAAAATAGAAACAAATCAATGAATTTTTTTACTCGTGTTTTGTCTTGGGTCGACCGGGTCAGAGGTTGACCTAAGTTTTTAATCGGGTTAGGTCATATTAGTCTTTTCTTTATTTTTTTAAACTTGGAATGGTCTAGATCTTGGGTCGGCTAAGTCTCGTCTAATGTCTAACTAACACAAAATAAAGTAGATTATCTAGCCCAATCCAAAGTGTATACCTAATAAAGGACAAAATATAAAATTATTGTTTTTATTTTTTAGTTTTTGTTTTCTTTTATGGTTTTTCTTCTCCAGTGAAAAAATGGGAAAACGTTTTTATTTGTTGAAAACCAAAAAAAAAATTTAATACATCAAGATTATAATTATTTTTCAAAAAACAAAACAAAACTATAATTTATAAAAAAATACCTTAATATTTTATATTTAAAATAATATAATGTAGAAAATTAATTTTATTTTATTCAATTTCAACCAATTAGTGAATTGATGGATCAAGTTCGGATAATAATGTCTCCAATTTCAACAAATTAGCCCAAGAAAATATAATTTTAAAATATATATTTGAAAATTTATGTGTTAGGTTCTACCCTACTCGATAAATATTAGACTTCTTGCTTCGCAAGTAATTAATTTATGTGTGCTTGTGCGTGCGTGTTTGTAATATCGAATTAATAGAAATATTTACTTTATTACACCGTGAATCTGCTTCTGTCCGTTGCCCTTGTTTGTGGTGTTCTTGCCACGTAGGGGGTAAGATTTTCCCGAGTCAACCTGCAGGATTGACTTCCAGAATTGGCAAGTAATTGATAGTTTGCTGATTGAAAACCAGCAAAGCAAGTGGCATCTCCTGACTTGTCTATTTGTGTCTGTTGTAATGGTGGGTTGCACGTGTGTCGATTGGCCCAATGTTCGGCAATTTTCAGCCCATTAATAATTTGGGCTTCTCAGCCACTCAGTTTTCAACACTAAATGAAAACATTGCTCATCCATTTCTCATGAAAATTTAATCCTATTCATTGAAGAGATTGGTTTCTTTCTCAATAATGATATCTTTTTCTGGAGTTCTTAGTGTTGAGAACTCATGAATGAATCCATTTCTAATATATATTTTTAATATATTTCTCTACAGAATTTTTTTTAAAAAAAATGTATTATCGCAACTTTTATTTGATGGAAATTTTTATTTTTATACTTCACACACGAATATCTAATTCTACCTCTATTAATATTCTTGGAATTAGAAAATATAAAATTAATAAAACCCCCCGTTCTCTTTACAATAATCTTTCATGTACAACAATTTTAATGAATCTTGATATATTCAAGAATGATTATTCATTATTTATTAAATCTATATAGAATATTGATGATAACTTTTATTAATAATGGAACCATCAACTCAAAATTCCACTTTGATAATTAACAATAAATTCACAATTTAATAATCAATTATTATTTGTACATAAATTCAATGTTGTGTCAAAATATGAACTAAGTAATTAATCAAATTATTTGTCGTTTATTCAATTCAAACTTATTCAATTTAAATTAATACCCTTTAATTATTATCAATCCCACAAATATTTAATTTTCCTCAAATTTTCAACTTAACAATAAAATTGATAAAATGTGATTGGTACTCATGAAATAACTCATCGTTTCTTTCGGTGTAATACACCTAAATTACAAAACCAAACTCAATTTTATCCAATGACAAACAAATTCAATTTCCCTTGAATATCAAACAAACTCTATCTTACAATTCATACTTTAATACAATTAAGATTCTCTTAGCATTTAAATATATAAGCAAACTACAAATACTTCACCAATAAATTAATCTGAAACATAAATGTGTAGGTTTGCTTACTTCATGCAGAAAACATTTAGATAAAAATTAAACCAAGACAATGATGCTAACACTATTAAATGTTGAGGTGGCTGAATTTACGAGGATGAGAGCTAGATTGTGGCAAGATAGGGGGAAGGATTGTTGTTTTATGCATTGAAGAAAAAGAAGAGGAAAAAAAAGATACAAGGGGACGGGCCGGTTGTTGTCGATTACAACATTTTTAAGTTTACCGACATAACTTTCTATGAGAATTGATGACAAAATATTTTCATCAGTAATTTCATCTACAAACGTGTCATATTAGTGATAGCATTTTGACAAAATATTTATTAATTATTTTTATTTTATTGGTAATTTTGTTAGTAATTACCAACAAAAAACACATATTTCACCGCTAATTATATCAATAGTATCCAACAAATATCTTATATCATTGTTGTTATCGGAATCGGTAATTTCATTGTTATTTTATAATTTTTTAGGAGTGATAATGCTATAAAATTTTCTACCTTGATTGCATTTAATTAATTTTGAAAATCATAAATGATAAATGCATAATTTTTACTTTCGATACTACCTTCGTAGAACCAAATAGTTCCATGTCATGAAAGGAAACAGCAATAACAGTTTCTATTACAACTTAGAAAATGGTGGACCCTATAAATTAAATTTCCTCAAGAATCATAACAAGTATGCTCAGGTAGGACCATTAACCATTCACTAAATTCCTTCTTTTTAAATCAAACAGATCATAACTCCACTCAACCTAAGATTCTCAATCATAAACCATTTAGAAGAACCTTTCTCTATAGCCACTACCTCTCGCTAAGAGCCCCCCATCTTTCAAACTTTGTTATAAAGGAACACAAAATACAGACAATGCCGTGAAGACAATAGTGTTGTCTTGCTGAGAAATTGCTCGAAGTTTCAGTATTTTGATGTTTTGTGCAGCAATATCTTAACTGCTAAAACTACGAGCTCCACAAGCATAAAACGCAGCCACCTTTCTAGCATTTTAATGGCTACCATGTTCTTGAAATTAACTTGTTTACGCAGGGAGAATTGTGGGGACCTGCTGGCAAGGCCACACTATCCATCGATGCCAAAGTATGCGAAAGGCGTGGCAGTGGACGTGAAGGGAACAGAGGTGAAGGCAATGTTTTCAGTCGCAGGAATGACATGTTCTGCTTGCGCTGGTTCAGTTGAGAAAGCTATCAAAAGGCTTCCTGGAATTCTTGAAGCCGCCGTTGATGTCTTGAACAATAGGGCTCAAGTCCTGTTTTACCCCAGTAGTCTTGTTAATGTAAGTATGTTCTGTTTGCTGTTTGTTTTCCAAGAAAATACTAACAAAGATCAGGCATGCATGCCTGGTTATTTTCCTTAGGCTGCATAACTCATTTTCTAAATCTGTAAAGTTATTAGCATGTTGTAGGGGGATTAATTTGTATGCTCTGTTGCTTTGTATTCTGTCAAAAAAATAATAATCCAGCCTTTCTTTATTTTTGTTCTCAAGTGAGAGCTCCAATTTATCTTCATTGAAAAAAGAGCATTCCTTTTAGTGTGTGTCGGACACAATTAGTATCTTTAATGTCACGAGAGAAAAAGGGGTTCATCCTTTAGTTTGTTAATTTCTTTCTCATGATGGCCTCTAACTCCTTATCACCAGAACTTTTCCTAGTTGATGAACACTGCTTAGGAGCAAAGCTATAGCCATCCAGCCGCAAACCTTTTTCTTTTTTAATCGAGACTCAAACTAGATTATCATGAGACATGAAAATGACAGCATGTCAACTAGCCTACAAGGCATACGCCATTACAGTGGAGAACGGTCAAAATACATGATATATTTTTAGCTTTTTTTTTGTCTTTTCATTTCATTTCTTTTTCCAATTTATTTTGTATAGGGAGCAGCATATCATGGTTTTGTTTTTTCTTTGGTAGTGGAGTTGAAGCAGGATGAATTTGATCTTGGGAACTATCCATTCGGCACATAAGGCAGATGAAAATGCAAATCCCCAAATAATGGATTGTTTTCGTGTCAGGGCGGGAAACATGTCACTTTCCTTTTTCAGTTAGTGCACCAAGCAAGTGTTATCTTTTTCTTGATTGACAGATCAATGAATTCATCATGATTGTGACCTCGAAGGGCCACCTCTTGGTAGAGAAATAAAATTAAAATTCATATTAGAGTTCGAGTCTTTTTTGAATTATTAAAAACTTATATAATTATTAATTTTAGAATTTATAAAATTAATTAAGATCTATATAAATTATAGTTCGAATATTCATATTAATAAAAAAAAATTACAACTCACAAGACTCAAATATAAGGGGGTTAGGAGTTTTGGTAAAAAGGAGAGAAGAAAAACACACCTCTTGAGAGAGAAGGGAACTTGGATTATTTGATCATGGTTTTTCTAACGGTCAAGGTATACCACTACTAGAACCAGACTAAAGTGCCTTCCCAGGTTCATTCATGACAAATTTCTGGCAGCCCCCCTAGATTTGTAGTGGTGTATTCCTTATCATTAATGTCGCTAATGCAAATGTCTGAACAGAAAAATGGTTGATGTTGCCTAAAATGTTATTGATTGATTGTTGTTTACTGACTGATTCCTCCTGGACTATAATTGAAGGCAGGATATTTCCACTGGGTTTTGAATTGAAGCTGTATGTGAAAATAATTTTCCCTGTTCTTTTCCATCATTTTTTAGGAAGAAACTATTCGTGAGACTATTGAAGATGCTGGATTTCAAGCCACATTGATTGAAGATGAGATCAATGAAAGATCCAGTCAAGTATGCAGAATTCAGATCAATGGAATTAAATGCACTTCGTGCTGCTGTACAGCTGAAATAGTTCTGCAAGCAATTCATGGTGTACAAAGAATCCAGGTGACCTTGGAAACTGAAGAGGCTGAAGTTTACTATGATCCAAAGATCCTGAACTACAACCACCTACTAGAAGCCATGGAAGATATAGGATTTCGAACCATGCTTGTTAGCGCTGGAGAAGACGTGAGCAAGATAGATCTTAAAGTTGATGGTTTAGGGGCAGGTCATTCAATGCAAATAATAGAAAATTCTCTTCAAACACTTCCAGGAGTTCAAGTAATCGAGATAGACCCTGAACTCGATAAAGTTTCCATCTCTTACAAACCAAGTATGACAGGTCCTAGAAAATTCATCAAAGCCATTGAATCAGCTGGGTCTGAAAATTTCAAGGCACTTGTATATCCACAAGGAGAAGAGAAAGAAAGTCACAGACAAGATGAAATCAAGCAATACCGTAGCACCTTCTTATGGAGTTTGGTTTTCACAATTCCTGTGTTTCTAATCTCCATGGTATTTATGTATATCCCCATAATTAACTGTCAGCTAGACACCAAAGTAGTCAATATGCTAAATGTAGGAGAGGTATTGAAATGGATGCTATCCACCCCAGTGCAATTCATTACAGGCCGGCGATTCTATACTGGATCTTATAAGGCATTGCGGCGCGGTTCAGCTAACATGGATGTTTTGATTGCTTTAGGAACCAATGCAGCCTACTTCTATTCAGCCTACTCAGTACTGAGAGCTGCTGGCTCTCCAGATTTTGAGGGTACCGATTTCTTCGAGACTAGCTCAATGCTAATCTCAATTATTCTTCTTGGGAAGTACCTCGAGGTAATGGCTAAGGGAAGGACATCTGAGGCCATTGCCAAGCTTATGGACTTGGGACCTGAGACGGCAATATTATTAACCCTGGATGATTATGGGAACATTTTAAGCGAAGAAGAAATAGACAGTAGGCTGGTACAAAAAAATGATGTGATCAAAATTCTTCCCGGTGCAAAAGTTGCTTCAGATGGTCTTATCATCTGGGGGGCAAGCCATGTGAATGAGAGCATGATAACAGGAGAAGCAATACCAGTGAAGAAGGGGGTGGGTGACCCTGTGATTGGAGGCACTTTAAATGAAAATGGGGTACTGCATGTTAAAGCAACGAGGGTTGGATCAGACAGTGCCCTTTCACAGATTGTTCGGCTTATTGAATCAGCTCAATTGGCTAAAGCTCCGGTGCAGAAATTTGCTGACACTATATCCAAATACTTTGTGCCTCTGGTAAGTCCATAACAAGCACGAATACATTTCTTTAGTTCATTTATTAATTTCTTTTTTATCAACTAGCTGAATTATTCATGTGAACAACTGACCCTTTTTTTTCAGGTCATCATTCTTTCATTTTCAACTTGGCTAACCTGGTTTTTAGCTGGAGTGTTCCATGGCTATCCAAAATCATGGATACCACATTCCATGGATAGCTTTCAGCTCGCACTCCAATTTGGAATCTCTGTCATGGTCATAGCCTGCCCATGTGCTCTTGGATTGGCCACTCCGACTGCTGTTATGGTTGGTACAGGAGTTGGAGCATCTCAAGGTGTTCTAATCAAAGGGGGGCAAGCATTAGAAAGTGCACATAAGGTTAAGCAGAATATTCGATTTTCTATTTACAAATTCTGGATCTTCACAGATTACTTGTCATGGAGGTGGTTAATGATCTTGTAGGTGAACTGCGTCATCTTTGACAAAACTGGAACTCTTACAATTGGAAAACCAGTGGTGGTCAAAACAACACTGTTGAAAAGCATGGTACTTCAAGATTTTTATGAACTCATTGCAGCAACTGAGGTAAGCTTTTTTCCATGGAAAACCTACAGTTTGCCTTAAGTATACTACTCTTCTTTTATGATGACTGTAAGTTAGCATTGGGGTTGCATATCTTTCTCAGGTGAATAGTGAGCACCCTTTGGCCAAGGCTATTGTAGAGTACGCAAAGAAGATCAGAGAAGATGAAGAAGACCCTGTTTGGCCTGAAGCAAGAGCTTTTGAGTCCATTACTGGCTATGGAGTGAAAGCAACTGTCAGAAACAAGGAAATAATAATTGGAAACAAGAGCTTAATATTGGACCAGAACATTGCTATTCCAGTTGATGGAGAACTGATGCTTGCCGAAACTGAAACAATGGCTCAAACTGGGATTTTAGTATCTATTGACCGGGAAGTGACTGGAATTCTAGCCATATCAGATCCTTTAAAACCTAGTGTCCGTGAAGTCATTTCGATTCTCAAGTCCATGAAAGTTAGGAGCATCATGGTCACAGGTGATAATTGGGGAACTGCCAATTCAATTGCGAAGGAAATTGGGATCGAAACTGTTATTGCAGAAGCCAAGCCTGAGGAGAAAGCTGAGAAAGTGAAGGAATTACAGGTACATTTGTGCACCTTGCAAACCCTATTTTCCCAGGATCTTGTTAGCTGTGAAAGTTGTTTCCAATCTCTTTGATTCACAGGCTACAGGCTTTACAGTGGCCATGGTAGGTGATGGTGTAAATGATTCGCCAGCACTTGCAGCAGCCGATGTTGGAATGGCAATTGGTGCAGGCACAGATATTGCTATAGAGGCAGCTGACATAGTTCTGATGAAGAGCAACTTGGAGGATGTGATTACTGCTATAGACCTATCTAGGAAGACCTTTTCCCGGATTCGCCTAAACTACATATGGGCTTTGGGGTATAATCTCATTGGCATCCCGGTTGCTGCCGGGGCGCTTTTTCCTGGCACCGGACTCCGTTTACCACCATGGGCTGCTGGAGCTGCAATGGCAGCATCTTCAGTCAGTGTGGTTCTGTGCTCCCTCTTATTGAAGAATTACAGAAGGCCCAAGAAACTGGAAAATCTAAATATTCATGGAATAAAGATTGAGTGATTAATAGCACTAGTTTCGACTCAGATTTTCTGAATAGATGTTGATCAGGAGTTGATTGAGAGCAATGTAGACGATACGTAGAAAAGCGTTGCCAATTGACTAGTGCTCCATGAGATATTATATGAAGGAAATTTGCAAGAAAGATTTTAAACAAGTTATAGTGGTGAAGTATGAGCTTGGATACTTCCACCAAAATGGGAAAAATGGGATAAACACTAGATTCACTGTGGACATCCACATTGTTTCTCCTACACGGTAGAGTTTCTTTTAATTTTAATTAATTATAGTGCTTTAGGACCAGCACCGTCGAGCATTTCCCAAATATTTTGGCCAAGAAGCCTCACCCCTCAGCTTTTGCCGATGAGAAGAACATCGTCAATGCATGGTAAAGTGTGTGCCTGGATACTTCCACCAAATCAAATTGGATGCTGTGCTTGCTGATAACCCTCGTGAAGATTCATGACGTAGATTCTGTCGCCACGAGTCTCTTACACCCTAGAAAAACTTTAATGCAATTGATAACACTGTAATCAAAATTGCATAAGAAATGAACGTGAACTCTAGAATGCCAGCAAAATACGGATGCAGTATAGGCAGTATAAGCCATTGGATTTGAATGGTGATATTAACGTCAAATCCAATGGTTGCCGATGCTCAGCATTGTAGCTAACCCCAGAATCGAATAATGCTAGGCTGACAATTTAATCACTCAAGAGCTTAAACACCCACTGACAATTTTTTATCCAAAAAAGTTCCATAACGACGGTTCTGGTGTCTATAATAATACATCATCTCTTTCAAGCCCGAAATTGTTATTACAAAACATCGCAAAATATCAAAAGTACTTAAATTAATACGTTGTGGACTGTGGTCCACTCATTATTTGATCCAGTCTTGCTGCATAAAATCCTTGGCTCAAAGTTTATACATGATGAACCAAGAAATATTTATTGCATGTCTTGTGAAAGATTTAAAAGCAAAGACTTCATACATATCTTGCTCCACCTCACAGTTTTTACTCTATTTACGTTGCATCTGTAATTTAACTTTGGCTGCAAAGAGGGCTTGATGCACTTCATCAAAGTGTGGTTTTGTTGCATTTTTGGTATCCTCAATCCACTGCTGAATCTTCTTGTGTGGACCAAGTATGCGATTGCGATCCGTTTCATCTGTAAACTGAAGCCCAAAAAAAGTTTTACTTAGAGATAACAAATGCCTTTAGTTTAGCAACTTCATTTCCTCGGTATCAAATAGGAATAGGATGTTCAAGGCAAGTTTAAAGCAACAAAGATTCCCAGCTCACCAAGTGTAAGTCTATGTGTACGTGTGGGTGTGGGTGTGGGTGTGGGTGTGGGTGTGTGCGTGTGAAAGAAAAAGTAAAGCAAGAAATTCCCCCCCAACTCCTATAATGAATTCGTGGATACAAGATGAACTGCCATTAATCCTAAAACAATGACAAAAGCAGCTTGGTCTAGGTTTCAGCTCTTTTTGAAGAAACATGTGAGCTTGAGGTGCGAGGCCTCCTACACATCAACAAAGCAGGGAAGTTAACTCAAAACATCAGCTTACTGCTATTGATCTAAACAGTCACAGAAAATCAATGTAAAAGCAAGCAGCTGGGACAAAGATTCCTCTTTCTGCATCAATAAACATAAGGAGGTGCTCTGATGAAGAGAGCTGGATTTCAAAATACTGCCAAGAAGACACCAAACACATTGCTACATATCCATATCTTATCTCTCTCCATAATGTTTTGTTGTGGTTGCGATTGTGGGAATGGAAGAGCCCTTGGGTGGTGTTGTAAAAGGGAGGAATGAGGAAGTGGGGGTTTTTCCTTGTGTTCAAATGAAGTAAATCCTCACTCCCAAAAAAACTATATCCTATCAAAAAGTTTAGCTAAATCCCACTATCCATTGAATTTTCTCCCATAATAGCAGCAACACTAGTCATATGATATAGAAATTAATGTTCATAGCTACATACCTCTAGTTGCATTATCTCACATACGAGGCATAGATCAGCTATGGATGGTTGGCTACTGCCTAGCAAGAACTGGCCACTCTCTTTAAGCCACAGAGCCTCTATCTTTGACAGGGATGAAGACAAAACTTTCTCGCCTTCGGCAGCTGCTTGTGGATTCAGAGGTCGACCAAAAAAAGGTGCTAGCAAAGTATTCTGAATAAATTCAACTGAAGAAGCATCAAGATGAAAAACATTGGTTTCGTCAGAACGAAGTACGTGTGGGAAAGGAAAATAAGCAAAACCTTCAAAATGGAAGTTGCAAGGACAGAAATAGGGCAACTAGCATGAATGAAATACAATCCAAAATATCTATTTCAGCGTTTAACAAGTCAGAACAAGATGACATAGACAATATGAGATAGCCCATCCGGCAAATGTTTCAGATTAGATTTACAATGACATACTTGAGCCGCGACGTAAGTTGGAGTGATGCCAATCCAAAATTGAGTGAATTTCAGCTCTCCTGTAAAGATCAGCTGGGTACCTAACAGTTGAGCAAAACCTCTTAAGAACTAGTCACAGCATACAATCTTGTAATAATATAAAAAATTCAATTAATCTTCAAGTACACTAAAAATCCTGCATCTGAAAGCACATGCAAACCAAACACACAGTGTCACCTGCATTATACAAAAACTAACATGCTTTTTTTAGTGTGATTATAACAAATATACAATTCATCAGCAGTAGATAGGTTTTAGAACATAGAAAAATGACTCACGTTTTCCATTTTTACATTTATATCCTAAAGTGAAGTGATGATGTACAAAAGCTGCCTTCCTTAAACAAAAGATAACAGATCAAGAATGTGGCCCAGAACTCTCCAGTGCCAAGAGACTTCCTGGTTCGTTGGACACATTTTTAGGTATTGAGAACATAAATGCTTACATAAACTCTATGTCATTTTCAATAACCATTTCATTCACTTTCCAATTATGTATTTCATATTTTAAGCCATTCATGTCACATACAAATATACAAAAATTCATCACGATGGATATACAACTGTACTAACCAGTGATCAGCAACTCCAGGAAATGCAGAAGCAAGAAAGATTAGGATCGCGTGACTGCAAAGACCAATCAACAATTTAAAAACTAAATTGATGAGTAAAAATTTCATGGGTCGAAAGGGAGTACAAGTTCTCACACAGTAGTAAAAATTTATGCAAGGTTGCCATATATAAACTATATCATAGAGCGAAGTTGCTCGCAGCAAGCTCGAGTCTTAGATTTCCAGGAACCCATACATAAGAGATCAATCACAAGAACGAGCAAGCAACTGACAGTTTGTGCTTAGATTACCTCTCAAAAAGCTTGAACTTTCCATCAACTACAATAGCTGGCACCTTTCCCATAGGATTTATTTCTGAAATTACAATCAAGAATTAGATACTGTCACAACTTCATGCTAGAGAACATTCATTAGCACAATTTTAAGCAACCAAAACACTTGATCAACATAATTTCCATCTGGGGTGGTCTCAATTTGCAAATAGAAAACAAAAGCCTCAATTTTTAGACAAAAAGACACCACGTCAACACATATATAAGCAAATGGAGAGAAGAAATACTTGATTGAGGGGTACCTTTGAATTCAGGAGTTAGATGTTGACCCTTTAATAACTCAATTCCAACCTCTTCAAAGTCTATCTTGTTTACCCTATACAAAAAAACATGTGAAACTCAGATCAAATAAATTACGTGAATATAAAAAGAACTCAAGTTCAAAACATTTTCAGTACGTGATGATTACATCAAAGAAGAAACCATCACAGAGGGAATTCAAAAGGGTCTTTTAAAAAAGTAAAAAAATTACTTGCAGAAGATGACAATTGCCCTTGATGGCTGTGACAGACGATCTACATATACTTTCAGCTCCATTTTCTTCAATCACTCTTGGTACTGATTTTTCTTCGTTT